>Ga0302276_10001325_pt1 | contig 22262 bp, 20 predicted proteins | sample III_Bog_N2_3_FD_198768 | JGI IMG/M metagenome (GOLD analysis project Ga0302276, IMG submission 198768) | Peat permafrost microbial communities from Stordalen Mire near Abisko, Sweden - III_Bog_N2_3 | ecosystem: Environmental > Terrestrial > Soil > Wetlands > Peat | place: Sweden: Abisko...
GAACTGGCGCCGCCATTTTCCCGCCTGAATCACGATCGTATAGCTGGCGTTTTCAGGAATGTCGGTGAGTGTGAAGGTGCCGTCCACCCCGGTATAGGTAAAGCTCACCACGCCCGTCGGCGCCTGATAGGTCAGGCATTGCACACCGGATGGCAGCGCGGCTACTGGCGCCGTGGTCGCGTAAACCAGCACATGCGGTAGCGGCAGCGCGCTCGAAGTGGTGCGCGGATCGTAGACCGTCCCGCTTACCGTCGTGTTCTGCGCGGACGCGAGCACACCCGCGGCAAGCAGCATGGCGAGGGCCAAGGCCGCGCGTCCGCGGCGACAGGCCACGTAAAGACGAACCAATGCCAAACAACGTCTGCGAAAAACAGCAATCATGGACGGCCCCTGTCTGCGCGCGTCTGCTTCCCGCAAGCGACTGGACACGGCAGGAACCCGTCAAACATCATACCGCTGATTGCATTACCTATCGATTAATGTGACCGGAATCACTCGTAGTGATACCGCGCCTGGACGAATTCAATTCGGTCGGTGAACACCCGATAGACCATACGATGTTCCTGGTTAATTCTGCGGCTCCAGCAACCGGCGAAATCATGGCGCAGAGGCTCGGGTTTGCCTATTCCCCGGAATGGATCGTCGAGAACCGCCGCCACAAGGTCAAGAACCCGAAGCGCGGCTTTGCGGTCAGTCTCAATCCAGCGCCGCAGGTCCTCGCAAAAGTGCGTTGAAACAACAGCGACTCGTGCGTCTTGCCTGGTCATAGTCGACTCAGTTCTTATCGTCCAGACCCACGGAACGGCGCAACTCTTGCACGGTCATCTTCTTTCCTTTGCCTCGGTCCAATTCGCGCAAAGATTCCAGCAGCCGCCTCGCATTCGCCGGCGAACGCAAAAGATACGCAGTCTCTTCCAGGCCCGCCAACTCATCGGCGGCGATAATCGCCACATCGCGCGCGCCGCGCCGCTTCACCACCACAACTTCGCGGTCGTCGACCACGCGGTCCAGATACGATGCCAGGTTTTCGCGCAATGCTGTGTAGGTGGTCTCGATTGGCATGAAATGATCCTCTCCTTTAACGTACAGCATTCCTGTACCGGCATCAGAGCCGCCGATCCCTTCGCCTACGGCAGCTTCGCCGCCGCCTCCGGATTCCAATGGTCCTTCCCCGCCAGAAACACCCTCGGCCGGTACCGCGCCGCCTCGCGCGCCGTCAGTTGATGCGACCACGCAACCCGCGCCGCTACATTTGCACCCGGCCCTTTCGACTCGAACTCCGCGTAGTACGCTTGCGGCGTCTCGTTCGTTCTTCCCCACGCGCTCCAGCCCCCGGGAATCACATCGGCGGGCAGTTCCGTATCGATATAAACCACGCGCGAAAACGGCCGCCACGGCCGGCCCAAACCGACAGTATCGCGCGGCGCACCTGCCGGGATGCCGCTCGTGACCTTACTGTCGATAATGACGTAGCCCGTCGTCTGCTCCGGCGATGTGCGCGATTGCGCCGTCAAATAGCCGGGCCCGTTCGCGTGCAGCTCCGTGTGGTCGAACACCGCCGTGGCGTTGCCGAAGATGAAGTCCACCCCGCCCTCAATGTAGGAGTCCACATAATACTGGCGTCCGTAATCGGCAAAGAGCGTGTCCTGGTGGCCCAGAAATCTGCAATTCTTAAACACCGCCCGGTCCGCCCTCACTGCCGCGGCCACCGCCTGACCGGTATTTCCGGCTGTGTTCTCAAAGGTCAGATTGTCGGCCTCGAATCCGTCGCCGTTGATCTCCACGGTCTCCGTGAAAAATGTCCCGCCGGCCTGTTTCGCGTTCAGGCTGTTGGTAATCACCACGTCCGCCGGCGACTTCCCCATGCCCACCAGCGTGATATTGGTGTGGTTCTGGGTCACGATCACCCGCTCGTGGTAAACCCCGGGCGCGATCTCGATATACACGCGGCCAGGCTTGCCATCCGGCCCCTTACCGGCAAAGGGATGGTGATCCATCGCCATCTGAATCGTGGGAAACGCACTCGTACCTTCCGCCCCAGTCTCTACATCCGGCGAAACGCGCACGTGCACGTCCTGCGCGTGGCCAGCGCCGCGCGCTTGCAGAAAGCAACATGCCGCCACAACCGCAACGGCCATCGACAATCGACTGCTCATGCTCCTATTCTCTCCCTTTCGAACAGTTGACTCTAAGCCTGTGTTAGCCTGATCAGCATCGCAGCCACGGGTCGCGTTTTGACCCTCAATTTGCCCCGGCCGGCTTTCGCCCGCGGAAGCGCTCGGTTCACGCTGCTTTTTGAGAGGTACATGATGCACTGTCTCCGCAATACTCCCATCATTCTCGTTCTAGCGGCCTCAACGGCGCTCGCGCAAAATCCTGCCCCTCCCGCCGCCGCGCAAACGCCCATCTCGCAGGACGTCACTGCAAAACCTGCTCCGCTTCCCGTGACCAGGAGCTTCGACGTCTCCGCCATGGATACCAGTGTCGATCCCTGCGTGGACTTCTACCAATACTCCTGCGGCAACTGGATGAAGAACAACCCGATTCCCGCTGACCAGGCACGCTGGTCGCGTTCCTTCTCCCAGGTCCTGTTGCGCAACCAATATCTGCTCTGGAAAGACCTGGAATCGGCAGCCAACGCCCCGAAGACTCCTCTCGAAAAGCAGTACGGCGACTTCTACGCCTCCTGCATGGACACGGCCACCATTGAAAAGCTCGGCCTCGCGCCCATCCAGGGATCGTGGAAGCAGATCGCCGCACTACAAAGCATCCACGGAATTCCCGCCCTGCTCAGTTGGCTTGAGAACCACGGCATGCCCGACGGCTTCTTTGAATTTGGCGTCTCCCAGGACCAGAAAGACTCCTCCAAGCAGATCGCCGAAGCCGATCAGGGCGGCCTGTCCCTGCCCGACCGCGATTACTATATCGTCGACAATCCTCACTTTGCCGAGATCCGTGCCGCTTACGTGGAGCATATGAAGAAGATGTTCATCCTCGCCGGCGACTCGCCCCAGCAGGCTGCCCAGGAAGCCGCGTGGGTATTGGAAATCGAGACCGCCATGGCAAAGGCCTCCATGGCCCGTGTGGACCGCCGCAATCCCGAGAAGGTCTATCACATCTATACCGTGGACGACTTCCAGAAACTGACGCCGCAATTCGAATGGAAGGCGTACTTCAGCACCATCGGCATCGGCCATTTCGACTCTCTCAATGTGGTCGCGCCCGATTTCTTCAAGGGACTCAACACGCTCCTCGCCGGCGAGCCGCTGGCGGCCTGGAAGAGTTATTTGCGCTGGCACGTGCTGCACGGTGAGGCCTCGCACCTTTCCAGCGCCTTCTTCAACGAGGATTTCTTGTTCTTCTCGCAGACCCTGGGCGGGCAAAAGGTGCCGCAGCCCCGCTGGAGACAATGCACCCGCGCCACCGACGTGGCGCTGGGCGAGGCCGTGGGCCAGGACTGGGTGAAGCAGAACTTTCCGCTCGCAGCCAAGGCCAGCATGGACAAGCTGGTGGCCGCCCTCGAAAAAGCCCTGGCGGACGACATGCGCGAATTGCCCTGGATGAGCGATGAGACCAAAAAGGCCGCCGCAGAAAAACTCGCCATGATCCGCAACAAGATCGGCTATCCGGAAAAGTGGCGCGACTACTCCATTGTGAAGGTACACCGCGTCACGTTTGTGGCCAACGAAGAGCAGGCGGCCATCTACGAGCGCAATTACAACTTTGCCAAGCTGGGCAAGCCCGTCGACGAGAAAGAGTGGGGCATGACTCCGCCCACAGTGAACGCCTATTACAACGCCTCGTTCAACGACATCAACTTCCCGGCCGGCATCCTTCAGCCGCCGTTCTTCGACTTCAGCATCGATCCCGCAGTAAATTTCGGCGGCATTGGCGTGGTCATTGGACATGAGATGACGCATGGCTTTGACGACCAGGGCTCGCAGTTCGATGGCAAGGGCAACCAGCGCGAGTGGTGGACGCCCGCCGATCGCAAGGCATTTACCGAGCGCACCGATTGCGAAGCTGCCGAGTACAGCGGATTTCAGGCCGCGCCGGCGCACGGCAACACGCCCGCCGCGTACGTGAACGGGCGTCTCACTCTGGGCGAGAACACGGCTGACAATGGCGGGTTGCGCATCGCGTATCAGGCGCTGCTCGACGCCCTGGCCGAGGAGCACAAGAGCATCGACGACAAGATCGACGGCTTCACCGAGGCGCAGCGCTACTTCATCGGTTTCGCCCAGGTCTGGTGCGAGAACCGCACTGAAGCCATCTCCCGCCAGGCCGCGCTCACCGACCCGCATTCGCCAGGCCGCTGGCGCGTCAACGGCGCCGTCCAAAACTTCGACGCCTTCGGCAAAGCCTTCAACTGCAAGAGGGGCCAGCCGATGTACCCCGAGAACTCCTGCCGAGTCTGGTAGAGCCTCCAGCCCCGGGTCGTCAGCAAGCAAACTCGCCACAAAATTGGGCGCCCCACATCTCGATTTTGAGATGTGGGATCGCACGGAACCCAATTCTCCACGGTCAACCGGGCAAGAAATGGGGCCATCTGGGTCTCGCGTTTGAGATCCGGGACTCACGGCCCCAGATTCGCACCCGCCGGTACGCCGCGGCTCCTCAAAGATCCCCCCCGCACCGCCCCGGCAAAATTTCCAGAAGACCATCGCTGCCCATTTCCGCACTCAGAACGTCTATACTGCGATTACATCCAGAGAGTGGGTTTGCCGGGTAACGAAGCAGGCCGAGGGGCCAAGGTCAGGGCGGCGAAGTGTTGGAAATCGCGGCTTTCGCCCGGTCCCAGCCAGAAACTAGGCACAACCTGCCCTCGCCTTTTACAATTCATCAGGGATTCCATCCCAACCCAGCACTGCTCGGGAACGACCAAACTTGGCGGCGCACGCCTAACCAGGATGAAGGAATAGCATGAGGTTTACGAAATTCGGCAAGGCGCTTTTGATGGGCGTCCTCTCTGCAGGCATCATCTTTGGCATAACGTCTTGCGTTGAGAGTTATACGGTTGGCTTCTTGTATGTAACGGGAACCGTCACCGCCTCGTCTGGGAACAGCGGCATCATCACCGGCTATCGCATCGACCACAACGTCGGTACCCTGGCCCCCATTGACGGCCTGCCAGTCTCTACGGGCGGCGCCAACCCGGTCCGCGCCGTCCTGACTCTTGGTAGCCGCTTCCTTTATGTTCTCAATCGCGGCGTGAACAACGCCGGCAACGGCAGTTGCTATGGCGTAGGCAGCGCCGAGTGCCAGAACGCCAACATCACCGAGTTTGCCGTAGGCGGCAATGGCATCCTGACGCCCCAGGAAACCTTCTTCACCCAGGGCCAGAACCCGTTCCGGCTTATCGTAGACTCCTCGGGCAATTATTTGATGGTTCTGGACCACGACGCGCCTGACAACGCCAGCCCGTCGAGCACCGACAACTGCGCGCGCGCCCTGGGAGGTGGGACCACCACCTGCGGCGACATTACGATCTTCCAGATCAACCAGACCACCGGCCGCTTGTCGCTGGTCGTCAATGCCCAGGTAACTGCGAGCAACGGCTCCGCGCTCACCTACTTCCCGGTTCCCGCCAATCCCATCGATTTCGTTCTCAGCGGCCAATTCCTCCTCACCCTCACGGGTGCATCGGCGCCCACCTCCTACCCGTATACCGGCGGCACCTCGGTCTGGCCGTACTCATATCCCGGCAACGGCCAGTTGACGCTGAGCCAGAACAGTGTGCAGCCGTTAGGCATCCATCAAGGCAACGCCATTGTGAATGCCAATAGCGTTATTTACGTGCTCGACAACGAGCCACTCACCATCACATGCAGTTCCAGCACGTGTCCATTCCCCGCAGGCACCTACCCCGGACAGATTCTGCCCTTCACCACGGGCACAGGCGGCGCGTTGCAGGCCCAACCCAGCGGCATTTTCCCCGACACAGGTACGCTGGCCAACCCCATTCAGCTCCTGGTTGAGTCGAAGGGAAAGTACCTCTACGTCGCCAACCTGGGCAACAACACTACCGGAAACAACCCGCAGAGCGGCATCGCCGGGTACGATATCTTCACCGCGCCTTCCTATGAGTTGCAGTTCATTGGCGACGAGCCTTTCGGCTCCGGGTCGGGTCCGCAATGCATCGTCGAAGATCCATCGAGTCAGTACGTCTACACAGCCAACGAATATGACTCCACAGTCACGGGGCGCGCGCTCGATCCCGATACCGGCGACCTGAGACAAATGCGCTCTACGGAGACCTGGACCCTCAAGGGCCAGCCGACATGGTGCCTGGTGGACGGGCGGACCGGATGAAGCCACGCGGCGGCGCCGGCCCAATTGCGACACGCCGGCCGGCGCCTCTTGGGAGGGTCCGGATGCTTCGGAGTCTCTAAAAAACAAGGTTCAGATCCCGGCAGGGTGGTTCGCAGCTCGCACCTTGATTTGAACAAGAATTCACTTGATCGAAAATTGACTTGATCAAAAACCAGATTTTTTGAGGGGCCATGGGTGGCCCCGCTGACGAAAGATGCGCATGAAGTTTTCCAGATCGAGCCAGCTCGTGCTGGTTGCCGCGGCCAGCCTCGTGGCGGCTTCGCTCATTACTGCCTGCGAGACGCTCACCGTGGATTTCGTCTTCGTGGCCAGCACAAGGGCCGCCGGCGCCAACAACTACGGCGAGATCGACGTTTTCGAGATCAACTCCGAGTCCGGCCGCATGCGCCAGATTCCCACGTCGCCATTCCCATCTGAAGGCCGTAACCCCGTTGCCGAGGCTGTCTCCGCCGATGACCAGAACCTGTTCGTCGTCAATCACGACGACAACACCATCGTCCAGTTCATCATCGGCAACGATGGCAAGCTCTATCCGTACAACACGGTCAACACTCCTGGAATCTTCCCGCTGGCCATCGCCACCAGCAAATCCAACGTCTTTGTGGTGGATACCTACCAGCCCCTTCCGCTTTGCTCCCCGGCCGATCCTTGCTCTGGCTCCATCGCCGTGTACCCGCTGACCGCCGCAACCAGCAGCACGCCGATCGGGCTCGGCACCGCAGCCACTAACCCGGCGGTCAATGCCCAATACTGGCCACTGACGCTCACCGGCGCCAATGCTTCGCATGTCATCGTGCCCACGGCCGTGAATGTTTCCGCCTCCGGTGCCTATGTCTACGTCACCGCCTACGATTCTTCGGTCACGCCCTCCGCGGGCTATGTCTTCGGCTTCTCCGTTGGGTCGGGAGGCGCGTTGACGGCCGTGCCCGGCTCGCCCTTTGCTGCCGGCATCCAGCCCTCCGCCATCGCCAGCGATGCAAAAAGCGCCTTCGTGTACGTGACGGACTCCGTGCGTGGCAACGTACTGGGCTACTCCGTAAGTGCCACCACCGGTACCGCCGGCGCACTCACCGCGTTGAGCGGCAGCCCCTACCCCGCCGGCAACGATCCCACCGGCGTAGTCGTCGACCCCTCGTATGCCTATGCCTACGTCTCCAACTCGACCGACGCCACCGTCACCGCTTATTCAATGAGCAGCACCGGCGTGCTCACGCGCATCAACAGCTACGCCACCGGCCTCCAGCCCGTCGCCATCGGCATCGATCCTTCCACCAACCACTTTCTCTTTACTGTCAATTTTCTCGACAACACGGTTTCAGATTTTGAGCTGAGCACGACGGCCGGTACCCTGCTCGACGCCCAGTTCTCACCGTTTCCCACCAACGCCCAGCCCGTGGCCGCGGCGGCCATTCCTCACAATGGCACGGGCGGCGGCGTCGGGTCGCATTGAGAGCATGGTTTCGTCCGGCTCGCGCATGGCAGCCGGTTCTGGTAATACCCCGTACGCGCCTTTTACAATAAACACGGGGCAACGTAAACGAGATTTCTTAAGGGCTTTTGCAGCCAAGAGCCCATGACGAAGGAAGCGCATGAAGTTCAGTAAATTGAGCCAGCTCGCTCTGGTCTCTGCGATTGGCCTCATTGTGGCCACACTCCTGACGGCCTGCCAGCTTGTCACCATCGACTTTGTTTACGTGGCCGCCTCGGCGGGCGCCTCTGCCGGCAGTGCGGGCCAGATCTATGGCTACGCCACCGATGCGCAGTCCGGCGCCATCCGCTCGGCTATCACTCCCATCGCTTCGGGCGGCACCAGCCCGGTGGCCTTGGCCATGACTTCGGACTACCTCAATCTTTATGTCGCCAACCAGGGCAATAAGTCCGTGGCGCATTTTACTGTCGCCGATAGCGGCACTTTGACGCTGGCGGACTCGATTACCCTGCCCAACACTCCGGTGTACTTGGCCGTCAATCAGGCGAATACCTACCTGTACGTGATTTCGGGAACCACTTCCGCCACGCTGACGGAATATGCCCTCAGCAGCGGTAAAATCGGCAGTGCCACCGCGACGGTTTCGCTCACACTCCCCGGTTACCCCACAGACACCATCCTTCCCACCGGTGTCGTCACCCTCTTCAACAACAATGCGGTGTACGTGGCCGCCTATGACCAGTCGGCTTACAACCCGGGTGGTACCACATCCAGCAACGCCAACCCCGGCTGGCTCTTTGGCTACTCGGTTGGTTCCAGCGGCGCACTCACCGCTGTCGCCGGCAGTCCCTATCAAGCCGGCGTCAAGCCCTCCGCGCTGGCCACCGATCCCACCAGCCGCTTTATTTTCATCACCGACTACGCTTCCAATGAGCTCATCGGCTACACAGTGCTCTCCACCGACGTGCTCAGCTTCATGATCAACGGGCCGTTCAAGACCGGCAACGAGCCCACCGCCATCACCGTCGATCCGCGCGGCATTTATATGTACGTCACCAATTCGCTGGATAACACGGTGTCGTCCTATTCAATCTCCCTGCCCACCGGCACGCCTTCCACCATCGTGGGTTCGGGCTCCACGGCCGGAAACACGACCGATACCGACCCGGTGTCAGTAACCATCGAGCCCTCGCTGGGCCGCTACGTCTACACCGCCAACCGCCTCGGCAACTCGCTCTCCGGCTTCAAGCTCAATCCCGATACCGGCGCTTTGACCTCCAACCTGGCCACACCCTATCCCACCGGCGCGTACCCCATGGCGGTCATCGCGGTTCCGCATGGCAACCATGCTACGCAGTCCGTGACTCCGTAGGAATAGGTGTCAGGTTTCAGGGGTCAGGTTTCATTGAGAGAATGAAAAGCCCAGCCGCAAGGCTGGGCTTTTTCATTCCTCCCAGTGATTCTGGTTGAGCAGAAGATCGCATCCCCAAGAAATTGTCATCCTGAGCGAAGTAAGCCGCTCTTGCTCTTGCTCTTGCTCTTGCTCTTCGCACGATCGGAATCGAATGCGGGCCAGCGGTCCACTTCACTCGTTCACTTCTTCACTTCTTTCACTCCATTCACGAATCACGATTCACGAGCCACGGCTCTTTTACCACATTCGTCGCGTGCATCCACTCGCGCAATTTGCGCTGCGCCGGCTTCTCAATGAAGTAGAGCGCCACCAGCGACAGCGCGACCAGCAGAACGTAACTGAGCCACGGATCGAAGCGGCTCAGCCCCAGCACCTCAAGCACATGCGAGCCGTGAATCATGTTCCAAAGGTTGAAGTGCAGCAGGTAAAGACAGTAGCTGGCTTCGCCCACAAACACCAGCGGCCGCACGCCCAGCGCGCGCGCCAGCGGATTCTCCCCCGCCAGCCCCAAAACGATAAAAGCAAACAGCGGCATCAGCAGGCCGTCGTGGATGATGGCGTAAGGAACCAGGGGCCCCAGGCACAGGATTCCGTAAAGTCCCACAAAGCCAATCAAGCCAAGCCACAAGCGCACGTAGCTCGCGCGCGGGATAATCGCGTCCAGGTTGGCCAGCATCACGCCAAAGATAAAACTGAAAACGTGCGCGTACGGCGTGTATTTCAGCGCCCACAGCCACGGCCCGTAACTCCAGCGGTCGGGATGCGCGATGCCGTCGGGATTGAAAGCCATATAAAGTGCGCCCGGCACCAGTCCCAGCATCCACACACCCGCGAGTTTCGCGACGTACGGCCCCATGCGACCGGGCTTCTTGGCACGCGCCAGCCACGGAAAAATCACGTAGTAGAAGGCTTCGGCCGACATGGTCCACGCCGGCGTGTTCAAGAACGTGGCCACCGCCGGAATCCACCCCTGTAGCAGCAGCGGAGTCAGCACCACCCCTGTCCAGAACATGGCATGCGTGTGGGATCTGTACTCCGACCCCAGGGTCCCGAGGCTCAGCAACAGGCTCAGAAGGTAAATAGGATAGATGCGGGTAAAGCGCGCCTCCCAGAAGCGTTTGCGATCCAGTTCGCCGTTGCGCGCCCGTTCGTTGTAGTTATAGCCGAGCACAAATCCTGAGAGCAGGATGAAATAACTCACGGAGATGAAGCCCGCGTTGACCACCGGCGCCAGGAGCACTGGAATGTGCAGCGAGCCCGCCATAAAAGGCGCGGGGAAATAGAAGTTGAAATTGAACCACTGGGGATTGGAGAAGTGGAAGAGCACGATGTTGATGGCCGCGAAGCAGCGCAAGCCTGTTAGAGCTTTCAGCGGCGCTGGCTTGCGAGTTTCCACGAACAGTTAGACGCTCCGATGAGGCAGGGAATAGGGAGTAGCCAGTAGGGAATAGTGAAGGACGGCAGGAATTGCGGATCAATTAGAAGAGCGCCTGCTATTCGAGATCAGATCCAGCAGTGCTTCAGGGCCTTTTCATCTCAACATCTACTCCCTACTGGCTACTCCCTTTTCCCTGTTTTTACGCCGTCACCAGCGAACCCACCTTTTCGCCCATTACCACGCGCCGCATGTTGCCCGGACGGTTCATGTTGAAGATGATCATGGGCAGGTTGTTGTCCTTGCACAGGCTCACCGCCGTCAGGTCCATCACCTTCAGCCCCTGGCGCAAAATGTCCATGTAGGTGATCTCGTCGTATTTCACGGCGTCTTTCACCAGCACCGGGTCGGCGTTGTAAACGCCCTCCACCTTGGTGCCCTTCAGCAGCACATCGGCCTTGATCTCCATGGCGCGCAGGCTGGCCGCCGTGTCGGTAGAGAAAAACGGATTGCCGATGCCCGCCGCGAAGATCACCACGCGGCCCTTTTCCAGATGCCGCACCGCGCGCCGCCGGATGTACGGCTCTGCAATCTGGTTCATGAACACCGCGGTCATCACCCGGCACTGCACTCCGCGTTGTTCGAGAGCATCTTGCAGGGCGATGGCGTTGATCACCGTGGACAGCATGCCCATGTTGTCCGCGCTCACGCGGTCCATCTCCTTGGCCTGCTCCTCTACGCCGCGGAAGAAGTTCCCTCCGCCCACCACCAGGCCGATTTCCACGCCCAGTGCATGAATCTCCGCGAGCTCGCCGGTAATCTCGGACACCTTTTCGGCATCCAGGCCAAAGCCCCGCTCGCCCGCAAGAGCCTCACCCGATAGCTTCAATACGATCCGTTTGTACATGCCGTTTCGAGTATCGCATACGCGCCGCCGGTCCCGTCTTCCCCGCGCGGTTTCTTGCCGCTTTCGGCATCCGCGCAGACTTTCCCAAATCCGGGCTCTCTCCCCGTCCGTCTCAAATCAGGAACCTCCCACCGCTTTTCTCTCCCTGCCCGTATCCCACTCAACCTGATTCTTCTTAGACTTGACTCATTCCAAACGAGCTTCCTTCCTCGTTGGTCGACAGGGCTTCATGGTCGTCAAAACCCAGTGCAAAGGCCGAGAGTTTACCGGCGTCGAAGTCGGCGCGAACAATGTGCGCCGCTATTTTCCCAGGGAAGCCAACGTCATCGAGCTGCACCTCGACCATCTCCTCATTCAGCTCGGCCTCAAGCCCGATTTCTGGCAGGGCCACGCACAGATCTGCGATCCCCGCCTCCGCGCGTGGCTGGAGTCGAAGAACTTTCACGGGCGGCCGGGCGACGCCCCCATTCCTCTGGCGCTAATTCCGTCAGGCAAAAACTGCTTCCGGCTGCAACCTGTCGGCGCGCAAGCGCGGTCCAGGATCAAGCCCACCCTAGTTCCCTTCCACCCCGCCTGACGAAGTGACGAGGGAACAGTGTGAGTGTGAGTGGTTGCCGATCAGCGCGAATACGCACTCACACCCACACTCACACTGTCTTGTTACACTCTCATTGGAATGAATCTCACCCAGCTTGAACAAGAAATCGCGCGGCACTTTGCCGCGGGAGCGGCTGCCAGCGGCGACCCGGCGGCGATGAAGGCCTTTCTGGAGCTGCGTGCATGTCTCGAGCGCGGCGAAGTGCGCTCTGCCGAACCAGACGCCGCAGCACCCACAGGCTGGCGCGTCAACGCCTGGGTCAAGCAGGGCATCCTGCTCGGCTTCCGCCTCGGCGCCCTTGAAGGTTCAAACGCCGGCGCTCTTTCGTTTGTCGATAAGCACACCTTCCCTCCGCGCCTTTTCTCCGCGGCTGACGGTGTGCGCGTTGTAGCGGGCGGCTCTGCGGTCCGCAGCGGCGCTTATGTGGCGCGCGGCGTCATTTGCGCTCCGCCCATGTGGGTCAACACCGGCGCTTACGTCGACGAGGAAACCATGGTCGATTCGCACGCCCTGGTCGGTTCCTGCGCCCAAATCGGCAAACGCGTGCACTTGAGCGCCGCGGCGCAAATCGGCGGTGTGCTCGAGCCGGTCAACGCCAGCCCTGTCATCATTGAGGACGATGTGCTCGTCGGCGGCAATTGCGGCGTCTACGAGGGCACCCTGGTGCGCAAAGGCGCTGTCCTCGCCGCCGGCACCATCCTCACCCGCGGAACGCCTCTCTTCGATCTCGTCAAAGGCGACGTGCTCCGCGCCAGCGGAGAAACTCCACTCATCGTTCCCGAGAATGCCGTCGTCGTCCCCGGCGCCCGCGCCATCGGCAAGGGCAAAGCCCATCCCCAAAGCGAAGCCTGGGGCCTCAGTCTCTACGCCCCCGCCATCGTAAAATACCGCGACGACAAAACCGACCTCAGCACCACCCTCGAAGACTTGTTGCGCTAGCGTGGCGAGTCAGAAGTCCGCGTCACAATAAAATTGTCATCCTGAGCAACCAAAATCGGATGTCATCCTGAGCGAGCGCAGCGAGTCGAAGGACCTGCGGTTGCTTTTCGCGAATTCCACTCAGCACGAAAACTGGTTGCCCCATCCTAAACGCGCCCTTTGCGTTTAGGGTGGGATCACACGCACGCAAGCGTGGGAGCCGCTCTCTGCTCCCTGTTCTCGAATGCTATCCTTCTCCTGCAACAAAACCACAAAAATGAAACTCTTCCTACGCATCGTTCTCCTTCTGCCCGTCGTCCTGCTTGCCTCCTTCTCTCACGCTCAACTCGCCAGGCACGTCGATCCCTTTCTCGGCGCATCGGGCGGCGGCAACGTCTTTCCCGGCCCCGTAGTACCCTTCGGCGAGATCAAGCCCGGCCCCGACATGGCAGCGCCGGCCGGCCACGATCCCAACGCCGGCTGGAACGCCACGGACAATATCCGCGGCTTCAGCCAGACCCACGTCAGTGGCACCGGCGGCGGCGCAAAATACGGAAACATCCTCGTCATGCCCACCACCGGCGCGCCCGCGCCGCTCGACGCAGGGTCGCCGCGCGCCGATGAACACGCCTCCGCCGGCCTCTACTCGGTCACGCTCGCCCGCTACAACATCGGCATCGACATCACCGCCGCGCGCCGCAGCGCCATCTACCGCTTTAAGTACCCCAAAGGCGCACCCGCCAATCTCCTCTTCGATGTGAGCCATATCCTCGCCTCCGGCGCGAAGCAAAATGAAGATCAACGGCTCACCGGCTGTGAAGTTCGCATTCTTTCACCGACAGAAATCGAAGGCTCCACCAGCGTCACCAACGGATGGAACAAGCAGCTCACTTCCTACACTGTCCATTTCTACGCGCGCTTGAGTACGCCGGCCGCATCCTGGGGCACATGGCTCAACGACAAGCTCACCCCCGGCAGCAAGAGTGCGCGCACTCAATCCGGCTCCAGCACCGGCGCATGGCTCACCTTCGCCGACACCGGAGATCATCCGGTCCTCATGAAGATCGGTATCTCCTTCGTCAGCATCGCCCAGGCGCGGCAGAATCTCGCCGCTGAAATTCCCCGCTTCAACTTCGACGCCGTGCACGCCGCCGCACTCGCCCAATGGGACCGGGCGCTCGGCAAAGTCGAGCTGAAGGGCGAAACCCCCGAGCAGGCGCAAATTTTTTACACCGCGCTCTACCACACCATGCTCATGCCCACCGACCGCACCGGCGAGAACCCGCTCTGGAAGTCGAGCGAGCCGTATTACGACGACTACTACGCCATCTGGGACATCTTCCGCACCTCCAATCCGCTGCTCCTGCTCATCGCTCCAGAGCGCGAGACTCAAATCGTGCGCGCCCTCGTCGATCTTTACCGGCACGAGGGCTGGCTGCCCGATGCGCGCAGCGGCAACTACAACGGCCGCACCCAGGGCGGCAGCAACGCCGAATTCATCCTTACCGACGCCTTCGTCAAAGGTGTCAAGGGCGTCGACTGGAAGACCGCTCTCGCCGCCGAGATGCACGATGCCGAGACTTCCCCGGCCGACCACTTCAAGGAGGGCCGCGGTGGCTTGGACGACTGGCATCGTCTCGGCTACGTTTCGATTGAGGGCTCTGACCGTCCCGCGTCGGTCGACATGGAGTACGCTGCCAATGACTTTGAGATTGCTCTGCTCGCTAAAGGCCTCGGCGACACCGCAGACTACAAAAAATACCTCGAGCGCTCCGCCAACTGGAAGAAGCTTTGGGACCCGGACTTCAGCGAAGGCGGATTCACCGGCTTCATTCGCCCGCGCCATCGCGACGGAACCTGGCTCACGCCCTTTACGGCCATGATGAGCGGCAGTTGGAACGGAGACACGTTCTATGAAGGCAACTCCTGGACCTACTCCACCTTCGTTCCACAGGATGTCGCGGGAATGATTGAGAAATCTGGCGGACCGGAGACCTTCGTGCGCCGCCTCGACGCGTTTTTCGACGTCCCCGCACGCTACGATGTAGGAAACGAGCCCGGATTCCTCGCGCCCTACCTCTACATCTGGGCCGGCCGCCCCGACAAAACCGACGCGCGCGTGCGCCAGATCATCGCCGCCAGCTATCATGCCGGACCAGACGGCCTGCCCGGCAACGACGACTCGGGCGCAATGTCTTCCTGGTACACCTTCGGGCAGATCGGCATCTTTCCCAACGCCGGCCAGGATGTTTACCTCATCGGCAGCCCCGCCTATCCCCAGACCACACTGCATCTCGCCGGCGGCAAGGACTTCGTGATTGAAGCCAGAAATCTCTCCGCGGAGAACATCTACGTGACCTCGGCGACACTGAATGGCCAGCCACTCGACCGGGCGTGGCTCCGTCACCCGGAGATCGCGGCTGGCGGCCGGTTGGTGCTCACCATGGCCAACGCGCCCAGCCAGTGGGCCCAGCACAATCCGCCGCCTTCCACCCCTGCCCCCATACCGTAGCGCCAGTCTCCAGACCGGGGTCCCCAACGAGTAGCGTTTTGCCCGTTGGGGTGGGAGACCGGCTGTCGTGCGGGTCTCCAGACCCACACATATCGGAATGCCCCCAAAAAACGTCAACGAAGACCCCCTTCGCGCGTCTAATCGACTGAATCAGTAGGTTCCACGAACTTCTATGAAAACCAAGTCAACTCTTTGCCTTGTTTTCTCTCTGGCGGCCGTTTCTATCCTTGCGCTTTACTTTCTGCGCCCATCCCGCGCCGCACAGCAGCCCTCCCCGCCCCCCTCGACCCAACAGCCCAACACCACCCTCAAGGTGCAGGCGCGCGAAGTTCTGCTCCCCGTGGTGGTCGAGGACAAGCACGGAGCCCTGGTCACCAACTTGACGGCCAAAGACTTCACCCTCACCGAAGACGGCCGCCCGCAGGTGATCAAGAGCTTTACCTCGCAGAGCAACCTCCCCTTCCGTCTCGGCCTGCTGGTCGACACCAGCCATAGCGTTTCCTCGGCCTTGGACGCTGAGCGCAAGGCCGCGGGAAAGTTCATTGACCTCATGCTCCCCGCCGATGCGAAGGCCGGCGTCCAGGGCGACGAAGCCTTCCTCATCCACTTTGACCGCGAAGTCGAGCTCCTTGAAGACTTCACCAACTCGCGTGACAAGCTGCACCACGAGCTCGACGGCATGGGGCCAACCTCGCGGGAGCGCAACAACCAGGGCCCTGAAACCAGTGGCGACGACCGCGGCGGAAATGGCGGCTATGGGCAGCACGGCGGCGGGCGATTCGGCTCTGGCACACAGCTTTACGACGCCATCTACCTTGCCTCGGACGAGCTCATGCGGCCCAAGTCGGGGCGCAAGGCGCTCATCGTCTTCTCTGACGGCGCCGACCACGGCAGCAAAGAGACGCTCAACGACGCCATCGATGCCGCCGACCGCGCCAACCTCCAGGTCTTCACTATTTACTTCAAAGGCGAGGAAGAACGCTCCAATAGCGGCTTTCCCGGCAACGGCGGGCACCATGGCGGCATGGGCGGCGGCGGCTATCCAGGCGGTGGCGGAGGACACCGCGGCGGCAACCCGAAGAGCGAAGCCGGAGTCGACGGCAAGAAAATCATGCAGCAGATCGCGTCACGCACCGGTGGCCAGTTCTTCGAAGCCAAAAAGAAGGACAATCTCGACGACATTTACAACCAGATCGCCGCATCCCTGCGCCAGCAATATCTGCTCACCTACACGCCCGATAAGGTCGATACCGACGGCGAGTTCCACAAAATCGTCCTCAAGACCGACAAGACCGACCTCAACGTGATCACGCGCGAAGGCTACTACGCCCCCGCCCCCGACAAGTAACAGCAGAGATCGGGAACTAATCCCAAAGAGCGTTTCAAAAATCGGCTTTTTAACAAGGGCACGGCTTCAGCCGGGCCAACAACGCACCTCAGCAAATAAGGGGCTTTAGCCCCTTAGAGAGGACAACCAGAATCGATATAGCCACCTTTGTAACGCGCACCGCGCACAAGAAGGCCCACGGTTTCCGTGGGCCTTCTTCATGCAAACAGCAGTTTCCGCTTAGCGATGCCCGTGCTCGTTCTGCTTGGGCGGCGGCTGGTGCGACTCGTGCGATGGCGGCGGTGCCTGGTGAGCTTCGTGCTGCTGCGGCGCCGGTTGATGGGTTGCCTGTCCGCCTGCCGAATGCGACGGAGCAGCGTTCGTATTCGAGTGCGAGGCGTTATACGTCCTTTGTTCGGGCGCATTGCTCGTATTCGAGTGCGACGCGTTATACGTCCTCGGCTCCGGCGCGTTGCCCGTGTTCGAGTGCGAACTGTTGTAGGTCTTCCCCGGAGGCGTGTTTCCGTTCTGTCCACGCGGCTCCGGCGCATTGCCAGAATTCGACTTCGAGGAGTTGTAGTTAACGGCCCGGTTCGTGTTGCCGCCCGTATTGCCGCCCGCCGGCCGCGCCATAGCCACATTCTGCGGATGGCCGCCGTTATGGCTGGCGTAGTTGTTCGTGTTGCTCTTGGCCACGGTTTCATGCTGCGTCTGCATCGCGGTCGGCGTCATGTGCTGTTCATGCGAGTAGGCATTCTCCTGCGGTGTCGGCTGGTGATTGATGCCGCCGGGCCCGCCGCTATAAGCCACGTGCCTGTCGTTCACGACGGTGTTGTTGCGCACAATGGTGTTGTCCACATACGTGTTGTGGATGACGGTCGTGTTCACGCGCACCACCGCGGTGTTATAGGCAAAGTCGCGGCCGTGCCACGCACCGCCCACGAAGCCGATGCCCATGTAGCCGAATCCATAATTCACGCCGCCGTAATAGCCCACGTGCGGTCCCCAGTAGCCCGGATGCCACGCATACAGGCCTTCTCCCCAACCCCAATAGCCGGGCGTCCACAGGAAACCTACCTGTGGCGCGGCCACCCAGGTGCCAGGCACCCAAAAATAGCCGTCAGGACCGTAAGCCCAGTAGCCCGGCGTCCACATCAAGCCAGCTTCCGGGCATGGCGGTTGATCGGCCAATACCAGCACCGGCAGCGGCGGCGGGGCAAAACCCACACTAATGAAAACTCCCGCCCGCGAAGATGCGGGGATGACACAAAGAAGCAGCGCCAGCAACATTACGCGCATGGATTTCGCGCGCATCACCTGGAAAATTCGCATGAAAAACCTCCTCTTTTTCACTTTCCGTTTTTCTCGCCAGCTGGGGCGCTGCCGTTCGACAGCGCAACCAGTCTACGTCAATTGGAACCCCTCCCATGCAGAGAAGTTGCACGGGAGGGGGCAGGTTTTCCACAATTCGCATTGAATCGAATAGCTTTACTGGCTGACTGACGCGCCGCGTCTAGCTCCGCTAACTCCGCTAACCCCGCCAGCTCCGCTAATACCTGTAACTAATCCCCAGGCCCACCACGTGTCGCGCTTGCAGGTTCACCGGCACGTAGACAACCTGAGGATACCCTGCGGGCAAGTAGGTCGGCGACGGGATCGATCCGATATTTCCTGCCACCTGGCCGATGCCAATATCAAAGGCGAAGTGCGGCTTTTCCCGCTGCGTCACGCGCACAGCGTAGTCCATGGTGGTGGGCAGATCCGCTTTTCCCCCCACCAGCGGAATGCCAGCGGGCGGGTTGGGGCCCAGTCCCTTCGATGTGCGCGGCTCCTGCGTAAAGCCCGCCGAGGGCACAGCCACGATTCCGTGGCCGATGGGCAGAGGAATACCCAAACCGCCGAACAGCCGTCCGCCAAAGCGAGTGCTCTGGCCGCCGATACCGAAGATCGTCCCATTGGTCGCCTTCCAGCCAATGTTGGCCAGAAAGGGCACCGGCTTCTTGGCCCAGGTCTTGGTCACAGCAACGTAGACGTCTCCATTCGTGTAGGACTTGGCAGCCGGGACGGCCGCAGGAGTACACGAAGAAGTCTCAAGGCAGTACTGATCGTAGAGTTGAACGGCAGTAGGGCCCGCCTCGCCGGTTACAAATTTATCGCCGGTTCGAACCACGCCGCCTACCGCGACTCCCGGCGTCCAGGGACCGAACTGGCCATCGTTAATTACCACGACCTTTCCGTGAAAGACGTTCATGCCGGTCGCGTTCCAAAGCTGGCTGAAATTCGGCTGCACCGCCACAGCCGTGGCAGACGATGTAGATCCCAACACTGCGTTGGCCAGCACTGTGGTGCTCGGGCCGCTGTTGCCGAACTGATGCACGCTGCGGGTGTAGCCCGCCTCCGCCCGGCTGGCAAAACTCTCGGTGATGCTGAAGGTTTCAATGTTGCCGATGACCGCCGAAGCATTGATGAAATGGAAGCCGATGGCCGGATGCGAAAAGAACTGCCCCTTCTCGGCATAGACCACGTACGCGGTCGGCGTTAGAAATCCGCCCGTCTGGCCCTCCAGCGTCAGGTATTGCGCGGTGAGCCGGCTAGCCGGCAGAGCGCCCAGCAAAAGGACGCAAAGAATGAGCTTGAGCGAGACGGTCAAACGCATGTTTCACTCCACCAGGACACAGGCCTCTGCGGGCCCGAATCCCAAAAGTTTTTTGGGAATTCTTCCTCTTGTAACACAACCCAAACAGACTTGTCTCCTGCCACAGCCGCGGTGATAGACTCAGCCCATGCCGCGCGGTGTTTTTATCACGCTCGAAGGCCTCGACGGGTCGGGCAAAACCACCCAGATCAAGCGGTTGGCGGCATGGCTCACGCGCCGCGGCCAGGAGCCCGTGCTGCTGCGCCAGCCCGGCAGCACCGCCACCGGCGACCGCATTCGCGAGATCCTGCTCACCTCCCGCTCCGCGGCCGTGGCGCCCATGGCGGAGATGGCTCTCATGTTCGCCGACCGCGCCCAGGCCATCGCCGAGGTCATTCAGCCGGCTCTCGACGCCGGCCGCATCGTGGTCTGCGACCGCTTCACCGATTCCACTGAGGCGTATCAGGGCGGCGGCCGCGAGCTTGGCTCCGAGATCGTTCTCGATATGCATCGGCTTATTTGTGGCGGACTTCAACCCGACCTAACTCTTTTGCTTCTGCCCGGCTTTGCAGCCTCGCTCAACCGCGCGCGCCGCCGCAACGATCGCGTCGAGGCCGAAACCGGTTCCAGCGAAGGCCGCTTCGAGTCGGAGAAGGATGCCTTCTTTCGCCGCGTCTGGGAGAAGTACCGCGAAATCGCCGCCCGCGAGCCCGGCCGCGTCGTCCTCATCGAAGGCGACCTCTCGATCGACGAGGTCCACGAGCAGATCCTCGAAGCCGTCTCCGAGCGCATCGTCACGAACAGAGTGTGAGTGTGAGTGTGAAGTGCGCGACGGACAGCCGTCGCTCAGGATTTCCTGCATTTTTGTCTACTGCCGGCCTCGATCGGGGAAGTCTCATGGAATCAATGCCAATGATCGTTTATTTGGTGCGCTGACCCCGCCAAATGTTCGCTCAAGCGGTGTCACTTGCCCCCGCAAATGTTCGCTTCTTAGGTTGCGATTTTTGGAGGGGAATACCTTGAAATTGGCCATTTAATTGGTGAGTAAAACCGTAGAATTGACCAAATAAGAGCAAAGGTTCACAGAGAATTTCCCACAAAGACGCCTAAATGGCTTTTTGACCTGTTTTTGGGGTTCAAACCTGCGCCTGCGGAGTAAGGATGATTCTGACTTATGTTAGAATGGCAGTAACAATGAGGTGCCAGCTATGAAACTCAAAGTAACTACGGTAGGCAGCTCCGCGGGAGTGGTCTTGCCCAAGGAAATCCTGACCAAGCTCAAAGTCGTGAAAGGGGATTTCGTCTTCCTCACCGAGTCGCCCGATGGATTTCGCATCACGCCTTACGATTCCGAGTTTGAGCAAGACATGGCTCTGGCGCGCCAGGTGATGCGCAAGCGCCGCGATCTGCTTCGTGAGCTGGCCAAATGACAGGGCCGGCGTGGAGATGGATCAAGGAAAGCTCCGTCCTCGCCATTCACGAGGAGCAGATTGCGGAACACGGCGGCCTGGCAGGCGTACGGGAACTGCCCCTTCTGCAATCGGCGTTGGCGCGGCCCCAAAATCTTGAAGCATACGGAAATCCTGACCTTGCCGATCTTGCCGCTGCTTACGCTGTTGGCATTGCGCGCAATCACGCGTTTCTGGATGGCAACAAGCGCACTGCATGGGTCGTCACTGAAACTTTTCTGCTCAAGAATGGGTACGAACTGATTGCGAACGACCGGGACGGCGTGATGACCATGCTGGCCGTGGCCGATGGCACCATGTCGGAACCGGAACTCGCGATCTGGTTACGCACCTACATGCGACCATTAAAGGCGGAGTAAACTTAGTCCAAGCCTACGGACGGGAGACCGATTCGATGCAGGATATCGCGTACACGGTGCATACATTCAAGGAAGGCGGGACGTATGTTGCCTATGTTCCCGAGCTCGATCTATCGAGTTGCGGGGCCACGACCGATGACGCCCAGAGGAGTATTCGCGAGGCGGTGCAGGGCTTTCTGGAAACGACTGCGGCGATGGGCACTCTCGACGAGATTCTCGAAGAGGCCGGCTACCAGCGAAATAACGGTTCGTGGGAAGCGCCGGAGTTCGTAGCAATCGGGCGCGAGAAGGCACGCGTGGCGTAATGCCTCCACTTCGTCCGGTCCCCTACGGGAAGCTCGCCGCGATCTTCGAGAAGGACGGTTTCGCCTTCGATCACCAGCGTGGCGATCATCTCATCTACACCAAGCCGGGCGTAAAACGGCCGCTTGTCATTCCCGCCTAACGCGAAGTTCCCGTTTTCATCGTCAAGAACCTGCTGCGCACATCGGGGATGAGCAGGGAACGGTATTTCGAACTCCTTGGAGGCGCCTGAATCGCTTCCCGCCCATCTGCCAAGCTGGCAGATGCCTCTGCATTACAATCCATTCATCGCATGCATGGAGGCACTAATGCAGATTTCGCTGCGCAGAATCGTTCTTGCCCTGGTTGCTCTAGCTTTTGTCGCCGGCCTTTCGCGTCCGCTGTTGGCGCAGGGTGCGCCCACACAAACCGCCGCCGGCCAGCCGTACATCATCGAGTACTACTACAAGTGCCAGTGGGGCCATCAGCAGGAGTTTCTCGACCTGTTTTTGAAGAACCATTGGCCGCTGCTCAAAAAGATCCAGGCGACGGGGCGGATTCTGTCGCTCAAGATCGAATCGCCGTCGTACCACACTACCGAGGACGGCCGCTGGGACTATCGCGTCACCATCGTCTACAAGAACTCGACCTTGGCGACGAGCACGAATCCGGATGAAGCGGCGTTCATCGCTCAGCTCTGGCCG
>Ga0302276_10001333_pt1 | contig 22224 bp, 20 predicted proteins | sample III_Bog_N2_3_FD_198768 | JGI IMG/M metagenome (GOLD analysis project Ga0302276, IMG submission 198768) | Peat permafrost microbial communities from Stordalen Mire near Abisko, Sweden - III_Bog_N2_3 | ecosystem: Environmental > Terrestrial > Soil > Wetlands > Peat | place: Sweden: Abisko...
CCTGGATGATGAAGGGCGATGCCAGCTGGAGGCCGCCCAGCGCGGCGGCGCCCTTGATGAGCGTACGACGATCGAATTTCGAGCCGAAAGTCCGCGATATCATGATTTCTCCCTGGAAGGATTATTTGCGTTTCTTCTGCAGCTAGGGCCGCCTGGTGCGTCGAGGCGCCAGGCGGATATCGTCTTGTGTCGGATCGTGCTGCGTCAGGCCGGCCACTGGATCTTGCAGCCGGTGTTCTCGGCCGGTCCGGCGGCCTTTTCACCGGGGACGAGATTTTTTACCGAGAACATATTGTCCGGATCGCCCTGGGGCGGGTGGGCCTCGCCGACAAACACCGTGCTCATCAATTCGTGGTCGCCGGCGCGGAACGCGGGTGCACCCGGTTGCAGCGCGATCTCCGGCGGCAGCTTGAATCCGGCAAGCGCATGCGCGAGCCTTGGAGCCTCGAGGGTCTTTTCCTGGTTGGCAATCACCGCCAGGGTCTGCACCGAGGCATAACCGAACCAGTTGCGCGCGGTGGCCGAAAGCCCGGTGATCTTCTTCATGGCGGCATTGAATTCCGCGACATGCGGCACGCCCGGCTGATCCCACCACCATTCCATGGTCCACCATCCGACGCGCGCGCCGTCGGGCACCGCGCGGATGCTTTCAAGCTCGAACAAGGTGCCGCCGACGGCCATCTGCTTGTCGAGGCCGAACTGGACAAACTGCTTGAGGCTCGATACCTGGTCGCCGCCGCCCATGACGTTGATCAGCACCTGCGGGCCATAGGCCTTGGCCTGGATCAAATAGGCCGAATAATCGGCCGTGCCCAACGGCACCAGTGCGGCCGAGGAAGTGCCGCCGGCGGCCTTCAGCAGCTTTTCAAAGCCGGCCTGCACCGAATGGCCATAGGCGTAGTCCGGCGTCAAGAAATACCACTTCTTGCCGAACTTCTCCATCAGGGTCGATGCGATGGCGTTGGCGTCCATCGAGGTGGAGTTGCAGATTCGGAACACGTTCCAGGAGCAGCTCGCGCCGGTAATCGGGTCGGTGTGTCCGCCGGAGACGATATGGAGCACCTTCTTCTCGCTGGTGACCTGCGCCATCGCGATCGCAATACCGGAATTGACGTCGCCGATTATGAAGCTGACCTGATCGCGCTCGATCAGCTTGCGTGTCTTCTGCACTCCGGTGCCGACGTCGTTTGCCGAATCCTCAACCAGCAGTTCGACCGGCCGGCCGAGAATGCCGCCCTTCTTGTTGATCTCCTCGGCGGCGAATTTCGCGCCCACCACCTCGCCCTGCGCGATCGCGGCATAGACGCCGGTCAACGGATCGACCATTCCGATCCGCACCGGCGTCTCACCGCGCGCCTTGATGATGTAGGGGGAAGAAAATTGCACCGCAGCAATGGCCGCGCTGCCCTTCAAAATAGTCCGCCGATCGAGCCGCCAGGATCGTTCCAAGCTACCCATGCTGTCCTCCCAGACAAGGTGACGTATCTTGTGGCGGGCATTCTGCGATGCCCTTGACGGCCCCGAACCTAGCGCTTCCGGTTTGGTTTTGCCAACCATAACCCGGCAAAATCCTGCAACCTTTGGCCTAGGCCTCGGGTTCGAAGTTAACCGTGGTCCTGTCTCCGCCATGGTCCGGGGGCGGATCCCGGTTAACCGCGCAAAGCGCCGGCCCAGTATCTGACCTGCCTCCTGTCGATAAGCGTGCTATGCTGAACGCGGCAACTAATGGCTTCGGCCGCTTGGCAGCAAAATGTCGGCATCTGACGGTTCTAACAGCGTCATAGACTTGTCGGTCCGGGGGCGGAAAAGAAAAAGCTCGCCGTTCCTGATATTGGCCATCGTGCTGCTGGCTTTCGCCGCCCTGGCCGGCGCATCCTTTGTATTGCTGCGACCGACCACGTTGCGAATTGCCGTGGGTCCGGCGGGAAGCGACGACCAGAAACTGGTTCAGGCGCTGGCGCAGACATTTGCCCGCGAGGGCAGTTCGGTCCGGCTTACCGTGATCACCACCGCCGGCCCGGTTGACAGCATCGCGCTGCTGCGGGCCGCGGAAACCGATCTTGCGGTCGCCCGCGCCGACGAGGAAATGCCTGACGGCAGCGGATCCGTGGCGATCCTGCGCAAGAACGTGGTGGTGCTCTGGGCACCTTCCGGCGTTGCCCGCAAGGGATCCAAGACCGAACCCAAACCGAGGATCAAGGCGATCGAGGACCTCGCGGGCCATCGCATCGGCGTTGTCGGCCGCACCCAGATCAACGTCACGCTGCTTCGCATCATCCTGACGGAATCGGGCGTCAATCCTGAAAAAGTGGCGGTCAGCCAGTTCGGCACCGATCAAATCAACGAAATGGTGCGCGATCCCTCGATCGACGCCTTCATGACCGTCGGCCCGCTCGACAGCGACATCACCGCCAATGCCATCGTCACGACCGCCCGCGTCAGGGGCGAACCGGTCTTTCTGCCGATCGACGTTTCGGAGGCGATCGCCAAGCGGCACCCGTTGTATGAATCCGAGGAGATTCCAGGCGGCTCCTTCAGTTCGGCGCCATCCAGACCGGACGACAAGATCGAGACGATCGGCGTCGATCACCTGATCGTCGCGCCAAAATCGCTGTCCGAAAGCGACGTCGGGGCCTTCGTCCGGCAGCTGTTTGCGGTCCGGCCCTCGCTGGCCAGGGAAATGCCGAGTGCGGCCAGAATCGAAAAGCCGGACACCGACAAGGACGCCGCGCTGCCGGCGCACCCCGGCGCCGCCGCCTTCATCGACGGCACCGAACGCACCTTCATGGACAAATACAGCGACTACATCTGGGGCGTCGTGCTGATTCTCTCGGTGCTCGGATCCGCCAGCGCCTGGTTGCGCCATTATATCAAGCGCGATGAGCGAAGGCTGAATACGCTGCACCGCGAGAAGCTGCTGGCGGCGATTTCGCTGGTGCGCAAAATCGATTCGATCGAGGAATTGGACCGGTTGCAATGCGACGCGGACGACATCCTGCGCGAGACGCTCGAATGCTTCGATGACGGTGCGATCGAAGAAGCGGACCTGTCCGCCTATGGCCTTGTGCTTGAGCAGTTTCACCACGCGGTCGTCGACAGGCGGGCCGCCATCACGGGGGCCGCATCCGATCTGCCGCGGATGCGCGCCCGTTAAATCCAGGCGGCTCGATGACCCAACGGCGGCGCCGCCGCCGTCAATGCTGCGCAGCGGTTCTTGCGGCGGCGTTGTTGAGGACGATCAGGCCATCGACGGCGACGCCGGTCCTGGTGTTGATCAGGAACGGATTGACGTCGATCGAGGCGATCCGGGTGCCGGCGTCCGCCATCAGGTTGGAAAGACCGACGATGGCCTTCACGGCGGAGGCCTCGTGCAGCGGCGGCTTGCCGCGATAACCCTTCAGCTTCACGCCGGCCTTGGTGCGGCGGATCAATTGTCTGGCCTCGGCCGCATCGAGCGGAGCCCCGGCCAGCGCCACGTCCTTGATCAATTCGATATCGACGCCGCCGCTGCCGAACAATACCACCGGGCCCATTTCGGCATCGAGAGACGCCCCGATCACCAGTTCGAGGTCCGCCTTGACCTGCTGCGCGATCAGGACGCCCTCGAGCTTCGGCTTGTTCTTCAGCTTCCTGACCCGTGCGGTGATGTCGTTGAAGGCCTGCCTCACCTCGGCCGCGCTGGTGAGGTTCAGCACCACGCCGCCGATATCGGATTTGTGCAGGATGTCGCGGCTGACCACCTTGGCGACGACGGGAAAGCCGATCTTTTTGGCGATCTTCACCGCGTCGGCCGCGGTCTGGGCGATCTCCTCCCTGGATACCGGAATGCCGTAGGCCCTGAGCAGCTTTTTCGACGCGACCTCGTCGAGCGCGGCACCCTTGGCATGTTTGAGCGTGCGTTCCAGGGTCGCCCGCGCCGAAGCGCTGGAGCCTGACACGACATCCGGCACTTCCTTGGGCAGCGAGGCATAGTCGATCAGCGCCTTGATCGCGCCCACCGCCCGGTCGAGACCCTGCATCACCGCGATATGCGGCAGCGATTTGCGCAAGGTCTTGGTGAATTCGGTAAAGCCGATCGACATCGTAGAGATGTAGACCACCGGCTTGCTGGCGGTGCCGGCCATGTCGTTGACGATCCGCAAGTTCCGCTCGCGCAGTTCGTGCGGTGCCTTCGGCAATTCGGCGTCGATGATGACGATGTCGGTGTCGGGATCGTCGATCATGATCTGGATCGACTGCATGTAGACCGAGGGGTCGACCACGGCGGCGAAGCCGGCATCGAGCGGATTGCCGACGATGCTGCCGGGACCGAGCATTTTTGCCAGCTTGCCGCTGGCGCCTGCGCTGAGCTCGGCGAAGTTCAGTCCGGCGGAATGGAACGCATCGATCAGCAGTCCGCGCTTGCCGCCCGATAGCGTCACGGCGGCCAGCCGGTTGCCCTTCGGGGCTTCGGCATGGACGAAGCATTCGGTGGTTTCGATCAGTTCGTCGAGCCCGCGGACGCGGATCACACCCTCCCGGGTCGAGACGGCGTCGAATGTCTCGATCGATCCGGCCAGCGCCCCGGTGTGCGCCATCGCGGCGGCACGTCCGCCCTCGGACGTTCCGAGCTTGAGCGCGATCACCGGCTTGCCCGCGGCGCGCGCGGCCTTGCAGGCGCTGCGGAACGCCTTGGTGTTGCGAACACCTTCGAGGTAGACCACGATGACGCGGACCGAGGGGTCGGCGGCAAAATAAGCCATCAGGTCGGGGGTCTCGAGGCCGGCCTCGTTGCCGGTCGTCACCATGTAGCCGACGCCGACGCCGCGATCCTCCAGCGCCTGGCGGATCGCCATCACGATGGCGCCGGATTGACCGGCGATCGCGACCGGACCGGCCGTCATCGTGACGATGCGGTCGTCGATGTTGGTGAACAGATTTTCGCCGGCGCTGAGGTTGCCGAGACAGTTCGGGCCAGTGACGGCAAGGCCGGTCTGCCGGATCGCCTGCTGCAGCTCGCCGGCGAGTTTCTGGCTCTCGGCGTCCTGCAACTCGCTGAAGCCCGAGGTGACGATGGTCGCCGAGCGCGCGCCGGCCGCGGCGGCGTCGCGGATCACCTGGACCGCAAATCGCGCCGGCACCAGCACCAGCACGTGATCGGGCTTGTCCGGCAGGCTGGCGAAATCCTTGTAGCAAGGCACGCCCCAGATCGACTGGCGCTTGGCGTTGACCGGATAGAGGCCGCCCCGATAGTGGTATTTGACCAGATTGTTCCAGATCCGCTCGGCATAGTTGCCAGGCTTGTCGGTTGCCCCGACCAGCACGATGTTGCGCGGATGAAGCATGGCATGAATGCTTTTGACGATGTCGCTGGCGTCTGAGGAAGGCGACCATTGCCTGGCCGAAACTGACATGCTGCCTGGCTGAGCTTCCATCGGCGGTACCTTACCCCTGGTTTCTTGGCGGAATGAGCGACCGATCCGAGATCGCCACTCGCGGTGCGTTTTCATTTCTTATTATTGATAGTCGGGGAGGGTGGCAACTCGCAGCATCGAGCCCGGCCGCAGTCCTGCCAGCCCCCGGGGCCGACGAGGTCCGCCGGCTTACCAGGCCGGCCGCGGCCGCGACGGCGATGCGATGCCGGCGAGCAGCACCGCGAGAATGCCGGTGAGAAAAATGCCGTCGAACGTTCCGGCGCCGCCGATCGAGGCGACCGGCGCGCCGAGGCCGCTGATGTTGCCGAGGTTGAGGAGATCGGCTCCGACCAGCGTGCCCATCGAACCGCCGATATAGGCCAGCGGTGCCGCATATTCGCGGGACAGGATAAAGGCAAGGATCGCGGTGGTCACGACCGGCGCAAACACCGGCACCGCAATTCCAATTCCCGGCACCGGGGTGGCCATCGCGTGGATCACCAGCGCGATCGCCGCGGTGGCAATCGCCGCCTTGAGCCAGAGCTGGTATCGAATGACGAGATAGGTCGACATCAAGGCCGGAATCACCGCGCCGCCGACATTGACGGCCAGCACGGTGCCCGGCCATGACGAAACCAGCGGCACGACATATTGCATGCCAAAGAAGTCGACGATCTCTCCCGACCTGACCGGCGCCCCGGGCAGGACCGCGATCGGAATATTGAAGTAGCTGCCGATCAGCGAGCCGAACAGCAAAAGCAGCGCAGCACCTGGACCGATCCCCAGCCGCATATAGGCGTATCTGAGAATGCGGAGCTGAATCAGGATGATCAGCCCCGCGACCAGCACCACCAGGATCGAAAACAATCCCGGTGTCAGCGGCAAATAGTGAACCTGGGAACGCATCATCGGTGTCGGCTGGAACGGATCGGGTGGCGGCTTTTCAATATTTGGGAAACCTTTCCCGGGATGACAAGGATGGCGAACCCCGGCAACAGCGGGTTTCCGCTTCGCAGCGCAGGATTCTGCCCATATAACCGGCGGCGGCGGCAGGACGATTCCCATGCGCATCTTCATCACCGGCGCCAACGGCTTTATCGGCGGCGCGGTCGCCAGGGCCCTGATCGACGGCGGCCATCATGTTCGCGGCCTGGTTCGTGACAGTGCCAAGGCGGTCGCGGTGGCGGCCCACGGCATCGAGCCGGTGATCGGCACGCTCGACGATGCGGCGCTGCTGCGGGCCGAAGCACGGGCCGCCGAGGGTGTCGTCAACGCCGCCAACAGCGGTCACCGCGGCGCCGTCGAAGCCTTGATCGCGGGCGTTGCCGGCTCAGGCAAGCCTTTGATCCATAGCAGCGGCACCAGCATCGTTGCGGACAAGGCGTTTGGCGAGCCCTCCGACCGGATCTTCGATGAAACCACCCCGATCACGCCCGAGCCCGAACGCTTTGCCCGGGTGGCGATCGACCGCCTGGTGCGCGAGGCGGCCGGCATTCGCTCGGTGGTGCTGTGCAATTCGATGATCTACGGCCATGCGCTCGGGCCGCCGGCGCAGAGCGTGCAGATCCCGGCGCTGCTGCAGCAGGCGAGAAACTCCGGCGTCGTGCGTTATATCGGCCGCGGCCTCAACCGCTGGTCCAACGCGCATATCGCCGATGTCGCGGCGCTCTATGCGCTGGCCATCGACAGGGCGCCGGCCGGCAGCTTCATCTATGTCGAAAGCGGCGAGCAGGCGCTCGGCGAGGTGGCGCAGGCGATCGCGGCACGGCTCGATCTCGGCATGGCGCAATCCTGGCCGTGCGAGGCGGCGATCGAGGCCTGGGGCCGCGAGAAGGCGACGTTCTCGCTCGGCTCCAACAGCCGCGTGCGCGGCACGGCGGCCGCAGCACTGGGCTGGGTGCCCCGGCATCGTTCGATTACCGACTGGATCGCGCGGGAACTGGTGTGATGGTCCAACCGAAGGCGCAACTTCGGTCCGGCCCGCCGATTTTCCGCCTGCGTGTCGCCGCCGCGCTTGCTACCAAAAATGGTAGCGCTATATCGGGGGTTTCGAACCTTCCATCCCGCCCTACCGACGAGCCCTATCATGACCACTGATACCGATACCTCGCCGCACTCGCAGCCCTTCCAGGCGGAGGTCGCCGAACTGCTGAATTTGATGGTTCATTCGGTCTATTCGGAGACCGATATTTTTCTCCGCGAATTGATTTCCAATGCGTCGGACGCCTGCGACAAGCTGCGCTACGAGGCGATCGCCGCCCCCGAGCTGATCGCCGACGGAGCGCCGCCCAAGATCATCATCGCGCCCGACAAGAAGGCCGACACCCTCAGCGTGATCGACAGCGGCATCGGTATGGACCGGCAGGAGCTGATCGACAATCTGGGAACCATCGCGCGGTCCGGCACCAAGTCGTTTGTTTCCCGCCTGACCGAGGCCAAGGATGGGGCCGGCCTGATCGGACAGTTCGGCGTTGGATTTTACGCCGCCTTCATGGTGGCCGATCGCATCGTCGTCACCAGTCGCCGCGCCGGGTCGGATCAGGTCTGGACCTGGTCGTCGTCGGGCGGCAGCGGTTTCGAGATCGCGCCCGCCGACGAGCAAGCCAGCCAGCGGGTGGCGCGGGGCACCGAAATCGTCCTGCATCTGAAAAAGGACGCCGCCAAATATCTCGAAGCCTACGAGATCGAGCGCATTGTCAGGGTCTATTCCGACAACATCCAGTTTCCGATCGAACTGAAGCCGGAGGACGGCGAGCCGCGCCAGATCAATTCGGCGAGCGCGCTGTGGCAGCGGCCGAAATCCGACCTGAAGCCGGAGGATTACACCCAGGCCTACAAGGCGATCGCCGGCGCCTTCGACGAGCCGGCGATGACGCTGCACTACCGCGCCGAAGGCCGCCAGTCCTACGCCGTGCTGTTGTTCGCGCCATCGACCAAGCCGTTCGATCTGTTCGAACCGTCGCGCAAGGGCAGGGTCAAGCTCTATGTCCGCCGCGTTTTCATTGCCGACGATGCCGATCTGCTGCCCGGCTATCTGCGGTTCATCCGCGGCGTGATCGACAGCGAGGATCTGCCGCTCAATATTTCCAGGGAGATGCTGCAGAACAATCCGCAACTGGCGCAGATCCGCAAGGCCGTGACGAGCCGCGTGATCGGCGAACTGGAAAGCCTGAGCGAAAAGGAGCCCGAGACCTTCGCCAAGATCTGGGACGCCTTCGGTCCCGTCATCAAGGAAGGAATCTGGGAGGATTTCGAGCGACGCGAAAAATTGCTGGCGCTGTCGCGCTTTGCCACCACCGCGGGCGAAAAGCGGTCGCTGAAGCAATATGCCGAAAACCTCAAGCCGAACCAGACCGATATCTATTACCTGATCGGCGACAGCATCGAACGGCTGAAATCCAATCCCAAGCTTGAATCGGCCAAAGCCCGTGGCATCGAGGTATTGCTGCTGACCGACCCGGTCGATGCGTTCTGGACCTCGGCGCCGCTGGATTTCGGCGGCAAGCCGCTGAAATCGCTGAGTCAGGGCGACGTCGATTTCGGGCTGGTTCCGCTGCTCGACGAGGCGGCCGACAACAAGGAGCAGTCCGGACCCGACGAGGCTGCGACCGTCGCGACGATCAAGGAGATCCTCGGTGACCGGGTGTCCGATGTGCGGGCATCGCAGCGGCTGACCAGCAGTGCTTCATGCCTGGTGGCGGGCGGCGCGGGGCGGGATCGACAGCTTGAGCGGTTGCTGGCGCAGCAGCATGGCAGCACCGGTGCCAAGCCGATCCTCGAGATCAACATGCGCCATCCCCTGGTCGCGGCCATTGCCGATACCAAGGATGTCGCCGCGGATGTATCGTTCCTGCTGCTCGAGCAGGCGCAGATCCTCGACGGCGAACTGCCGGAGGATCCTGCCGCATTCGCCAACCGGCTCAACCGGCTGGTGCTGCGCGGGGTATCGAAGGAGGCTCACCAGACAACGGGGTAGCGGATCAGCCAGACGCCGTCCGCGGACGGAATTCGAACCCGAAGCCCAATACCAACCGTAGCTATATCCATCAGGCGATTCCCGAATTCCGGACCATGCCGCATCATGACCACGCCCGGCGCCTCCTTCTACGGCAGCATCCCGGTCTTTCGCGGTTTTGGCCGCCTGATGGACCCGAAATTGTATGCGCCGTTGCCGGCGGACTGGAGCATCGGCGTCGCCGATATCGTCGAATCGACCAAGGCGATTGCCGAAGCGCGCTACAAGGCGGTCAACATGGCGGGCGCTTCGGTCATCGCGGCGGTCGCCAATGCGCTGGACGGGCGCGAGTTTCCCTTCGTGTTCGGCGGTGATGGCGCCAGCTTTGCGGTATCGCCGGACGATCTTGCGCCGGCGCGCGATGCGCTGGCTGCCAGTGCCGTCTGGGTCGAGGAGAGTCTGAATCTCGTGATGCGGATTGCGCTGGTGCCGGTCGCCGCGGTACGGGCGCAGGGCCTCGACGTCCGCGTCGCCCGGTTCGGGCCGTCACCGAACCTGTCCTATGCAATGTTTTCAGGCGGCGGGCTCGGCTGGGCCGAAGCAGCGATGAAGCGCGGCGAATTCGCGGTGCCGAAGGCGCCACCCGGCACCCAGCCCGATCTCACCGGGCTGTCCTGCCGGTTCGAGGAAATTCCCTCGGCGCGCGGCCTCATCCTGTCAGTGCTGGTGGTCCCCGCGCGCGGCGGCGATGCGGCGGCGTTTCGCGACGTGATCGAGGACGTCATCGCGCTGGTCGAGCGCAGCCCGGACGCCGGGCGGCCGGTGCCTTCCGGCGGCCCGCCACTGCGCTGGCCGCCTGCGGGGGCCGATCTCGAGGCGCGCGCCAGCCGCGGCGGATCGCTGCTCAAGCGCCGGGTCCTGGTATGGACCAACACGCTGTTTGCCTATCTGGTGATGCGCTTCGGCATCAGCGTCGGTGGCTTCGTTCCGAAAACCTATGTGCAGCAGGTGGTGGAGAATTCGGATTTCCGTAAATATGACGATGGCTTGCGCATGATCCTCGACTGCACCCCGGAACTGGAGCGCGGGCTGACCCAGCGGCTTGCCGCGGGGGCTTCCGCCGGGATCCTGCGCTATGGCCTGCACCGGCAGGACGCCGCGATGATGACCTGCTTTACGCCTTCGGCGCTGCGCAGCGACCACGTCCATTTCATCGACGGCGCCCGCGGCGGCTATGCCTCGGCGGCGACCGCGCTGAAGGCGGCGCAGGTCTGAATCGATCCGCCGGATCGGAATGTCAGCGCGCGGATCGGCTCCAGGTCTCACCACCGCATAGCGCGCCGATGCAGCCTTCGACTTTCAAACTGTCGGGACCGCTCACTGCGATGCTGCTGCTGTAGCTCTTGCCATCATCGGCATTGTAGATCTGGCCGGTCCATTTGTTCGGACCGGACCGCGGCATGCCGCTGAACAGCACCAGTCCGATCATCGGGCGTTTGGCCAGGGCCGGGTTGGGGTTCTTGTCGTCGATTTGGGGTTTTCCGGTTGCGGGATCGATGGGATCCTTGAGCCAGACCACCACCCCGCAAATGCCTGCGCCGCATTTGCTGACGCGCACTTTTGCATCTCCGGCCTGCGTCAGCCAGATACCTGTCACCTCGCCGCGAGCCTGCGCCCTCGCGGGCGGTGCGCCGAGCAACGCCGCCAAAATCGCAACAATCAAGCCGAACCTGCAAGCCATGGCACTCCCCTGACAGAAATGCTTAGCAACAAATCAGCTTTGTGCAACGCCGTATTCGCAGGTCTGCTGCCCGCCCGCTTTGACCCGGCTGCAGGCGGTCACCAGGGCAGGCCGCAAAGGTCGATGATGCCCTGGCGCGGGCCGCGCCTCAGATCGTAGACATGGGGCGCGATGGCGTCGAACCGAACGCGTCCCCCGGGCTGCTCGGCGTAGATCTGGCCGTCGAACGGCTTCCAGCCGCGGGCCGCGTAAAACGGCGCATTGTGCGGTTCGCAAAACAGCAGGGCGAAATCCGTGGCGCCTTCGTCTTTCAAGGTTTGAACGGCGGCATTGAGCGCAATGCTGGCATATCCGCGGCGCCTGCAGTCCTCGCGGGTCAGGACGCCGCCGATGCCGCCGGCCCGGAACGGGCGCCCATTCCATTTGATCTCGCGGCGATAGATGCCGACATGGCAAACGACACCTTGCGGTTCGGACTGGACCAGCACCCGCAGGTCGGCATGGGCAAACATGATGCCGGCCCAGGGCAGCCTTTCGACGACGTGGGGTGGCCAGACCGCGTTGAACAGCGGTTCTGCCGCCGGCCAGGATGCGTCTCCGTTCAAAACGTCGATCTCGATGCTCATCTCGCTCAAGCCTCCCCGCGGTCCCCCCTCATACGCGTCGGATCGAGGGCAAGTCACCGCTTCAAGTGTCGTGGCGGACCGATTTGCAGGGAATCGGGCGTCATGGCGTCGCCAGCCGGGCCGCGGGTACGGTCCACTGCCGCTCGACCGGCGCCGGTCCGTCGGTGACGGGGATCACAGACCGCCGGCGCGGGCCTTGCCGTGATATTGGCAGATGATACGCTTTCAGGTTCGGACTAGGGAGCTTCGATGCGCTGGCTGGCCGCCTTCTCAGCTGCTGTGTTGGCAGTCTGTCTTGCCGATCGGTCCGCGTGGGCGGACAAGCGCGTCGCCCTCGTCATCGGCAATTCAAACTATCAGAATGTTGCCGCGCTGACCAATCCCGCCAACGATGCCGCCGCCATCACCGAAATGTTCAGGAAGGCCGCGTTCGACGTGGTCGAGTCCCGCCGCGACCTGAAAAACACCGAAATGCGGCGAGCGTTGCGCGACTTCACCGAGAAGGCGCGGGATGCCGATATCGCCGTGATCTATTACGCCGGCCATGGCCTCGAAGTGGACGGCACCAACTACCTGGTTCCGGTCGATGCCGTGCTCGAGCGCGACACCGACGCCTATGACGAAGCCATCGCGCTCGACCGGATACTTCAGGCGATCGAGCCGGCCAGGCAATTGCGGCTGGTGATTCTCGACGCCTGCCGCGACAATCCGTTCGCCAAGACCATGAAGCGGACGGTAGCGTCCCGCGCGCTCGGCCGCGGTCTTGCGGGCGTCGAGCCCTCGCGGCCAAATACCTTGATTGCGTTTGCGGCAAAGGGCGGATCGACTGCGTCCGACGGCGACAGCAAGAACAGTCCCTTCACCATGGCTTTGCTGAAATATCTGGCCAGGCCCGGCCTCGAACTCGGCAAGGCGTTCCGCCTGGTGCGCGATGACGTGATGAACGCCACCGGCAATCGCCAAGAGCCCTTTGTCTATGGCTCGCTCGGAGGCAATGACGTGGCGCTGGTTCCGGCGCCCGCCGCCGCGCCGGCCGCGACCGGCAATGCCAATGCGGAGATTCGCAGGGATTACGAACTGGCCGAACGCGTCGGAACCAGGGAAGCCTGGGATTCCTTTGTGGCGGCCAATCCGACCGGGTTCTACGCCGACCTCGCGAGGGCGCAGCGCAACAAGCTCGCCGCCGAAACCGCCCGGATCGCCGCGACCGAAAAGGCCCGCGCCGCCGCCGAGCAGCAGGCCAGGCTGGTTGCCGAGGGCGCCAAGGCCAGCGAGCAAGCCAAGGCTGCCGCAGAGTCGAAAACCGCCGAAGAAGCGAGGGTGGCGGCCGAACAGAAAAAACAGCTCGAGGATGCCAGCCTTGCGGCGGCTGAACGGGCCAGGCTCGCCGCCCAGGCCAAGCTGGACGAAGACGGCCGCGCGGCTGCGGAGAAGACCAGCCCGCCTGGGGAGTCCAAGGCCGTTTCAGCCGAACAGCCCAGGCCGGTCGAAGGAGCGGCCAATGCAGAAGCACCTTCCGGTACGGCGGTTGCGTTATTGACGCCGTCCGCTACGGCGGGTTCCGACGCGGCAAGATCCGACCTGTCTGCGCCACCGGACATCCCTCGGCTGCTGCAATCCGAACTGCGGCGGGTCGGATGCCAGACCGGCGAAATCGACGAGGGATGGAGCGCGGCGTCCCGCCGCGCGCTGGCGCTATTTAACGACCATGCCGGGACCAGATTCGACGTCAAGCTCGCCAGCCTCGATGCGCTCGATGCGGTGCGCGCCAGGACCGGCCGGGTTTGCCCGCTGGATTGCGATCGCGGATTCCGCGCCGAGGGCGATCATTGCGTCAAGATCAGCTGCGACGACGATCAGATTCCGGGATCGAACGGAAGCTGTCGCCCGCGGCCAAGAGTGGTCGCCCACCATGAGCGCAGGTCACCGCAGGCCGGACGATCGGGCGGCAAATGTTTTGCTTTTGGCGGCAAGCAGGTTTGCGAATAGTGCTTAGCTCCATGGCGGCTGCATTTTCCGTGGGTGGGGTGCGGGGGCGGCCACTGCAGCCGTTGTCGAAGGTGGACTGGCGCTGGGACTTCGCGGCTGCCGTGTGTGTCCGCGCGGCACCCGGGCGTCTTGCAAATTGCGGTGTTTAAGGCCGCTGGAACCTTCTATAAGGGTTCCCGTTAAGCCAATTCTCCCATCATTGCGGACATCACCCCATGACCTTCACGCTCCCCAACCTTCCCTATGCCTATGACGCGCTTGCGCCCCATATGTCCAAGGAAACGCTGGAATATCATCACGACAAGCATCACCAGGCCTACGTGACCAACGGCAACAATCTGCTGAAGGGCACCGAGTTCGAGGGCCAGTCTCTCGAGGAGATCGTCAAGGGCTCGTTCGGCAAGAATGCGCCGCTCTTCAACAATGCCGGCCAGCACTACAACCATCTGCATTTCTGGAACTGGATGAAGCCCAATGGCGGCGGCAGCAAATTGCCCGGCCGCCTGGAAAAGAAGATCACCGAGGACCTCGGCGGCCTGGAGAAATTCAAGACCGATTTCGCCGCCGCCGGCGCCGGCCAGTTCGGCTCGGGCTGGGCGTGGTTGTCGGTCAAGAACGGCAAGCTCGAAATCTCCAAGACCCCCAATGGCGAAAACCCGCTGGTGCACGGCGCGACGCCGATCCTCGGCGTCGACGTCTGGGAGCACTCCTATTACATCGATTACCGCAACCGCCGTCCGGATTACCTGAAGGCGTTTGTCGATCATCTGGTGAACTGGGAATACGTCGACGAGCTGTTCTCGAAGGCCTGACGGTTTCTGGGCAACCAGGTTGAGGCCACTGGCCAAAGGGGCGGCAGCATCGCGCTGCCGCCCTTTTGTCTGGCCGGCAGGCGGTTTGCCGATGCCGGTCAGGAGTGGGGAACCCCGCATGGCGGCGTTCGGAAGGCGGTGGGAGGCACGGTGGACTCCCGTTATGTTATAATATAACATTTTTCGATGACCCTCTCCGACCTCCCCAGCCAGCGTCTCGACCATGGCCACGGCCATTTCCACCCTCACGGGCCGGCATCCCCGCATCCGGCGCAGGCGGCACCCTGGTCGATCCTGCGCATGACCGTGGTCGCCCGTCTCGGCGCGGCAGCCGCGGTCAGCGCCGCGCTGTGGGCCGTGGTCTGGCTTTCGATGAGGTGAACATGAACGCGCAACTTCAATTTCGCGACGTCACGCTGGGCTACGACCGGCATCCGGCGGTGCATCATCTCACCGGCGAGGTCGCCTCCGGCGCCCTGCTCGCGATCGTCGGTCCCAATGGCGCCGGCAAATCGACGCTGTTTCGCGGCATCGTCGGCATCCTCAGGCCGCTTTCGGGTTCGATCGACACCGGCGATCTCGATATCAGGGATATCGCCTATCTGCCGCAGACGGCGGATATCGACCGTAGCTTTCCGATCTCGGTGTTCGATCTCGTCGGCACCGGGCTTTGGCGCAGCACCGGATTTTTCGGCGGCATGGGTACAAGGGCGCGCGACAGCATCGCCCAGGCGCTCGCTGCGGTCGGCCTCAACGGTTTCGAGAACCGCAGCATCGGCACGCTGTCCGGCGGCCAGATGCAGCGCATGCTGTTTGCCCGGGTGCTGCTGCAGGATGCGCGCGTGATCGTGCTGGACGAACCCTTCAACGCCATCGATGCCAAGACCTCGGCCGATCTGCTGGAGCTGGTGCGGCGCTGGCATGCCGAAAAGCGCACCGTACTGGCGGCGCTGCACGACCTCGATCTGGTGCGCGACAATTTCCCGGAAACCCTGCTGCTGGCGCGGGGCCCTGTGGCCTGGGGCGCCACCTCGGCGGTGCTGACCGCGGAGAACCTGCAGGAGGCGCGGCGGATGTGCGAGGCGTTCGACGAAGGCGCCGCCGCCTGCGCGGTCGACGACCTGCCCTCGCAGGCCGCCTGACCGTGATGATCTATGATGCGCTGATCGCGCCGTTCACCGAATTCGAATTCATGCGCCGGGCGCTGGCGGCGGTGATCGCGCTGGCGCTGGGCGGCGCGCCGATCGGCGTGTTCCTGATGCTGCGGCGCATGAGCCTTGTTGGCGACGCCATGGCGCACGCCATCCTGCCCGGTGCGGCGATCGGCTTTTTGCTGTCGGGGCTCAATCTTTTGGTGATGACCGCCGGCGGATTGATCGCGGGCTTTGCGGTTGCGATTCTCGCCGGCGTGGTGGCGCGCACCACCGAGCTGAAGGAAGACGCCTCGCTGGCGACCTTCTATCTGACCTCGCTGGCGCTGGGCGTCACCATCGTCTCGATCAGGGGCACCAATATTGATCTGCTGCACGTGCTGTTCGGCAATATCCTGGCGATGGACGACCCGACTCTGCTGGTGATCGCGTTCAATACTACGCTGACACTGTTCGTGCTGGCGCTGATCTACCGTCCGCTGGTGATCGAATGCGTCGACCCGACGTTCCTGCGCACCGTGAGCCGCGCCGGGACGCCGGCGCATCTGGCATTTCTGGCGCTGGTCGTCGTCAACCTGGTCAACGGCTTCCAGGCGCTAGGCACCCTGCTGGCGGTCGGGCTGATGATCCTGCCCGCCGGCATCGCGCGGTTCTGGTCGCGTGACCTCACCGGCATGATCTGCATCGCGGTGGCGAGCGCGATGCTGTCGGGCTATGCCGGACTGGTGCTGTCGTTTCAGACCAGGGTGCCATCGGGACCGGCGGTGATTCTGGTGGCGGCGGCCTTGTACGTGGTCTCGGTGCTGTTCGGCAGCGTCAGCGGTCTGGTGAGGCAGCTGTTTCCCGGCCGCCACCTCGAAGCCTAGCGGTGGGCACCATGTGGCGTTTTCGGCTCGGGCTGGTCTGGCTGGCGCTGGCAGCTTCCGCTGCGCCGGCCTGCGCGCAGGACCGCCTCAACGTCGTCGCCAGCTTTTCCATCCTCGGCGATCTGGTCCGCAATGTCGGTGGTGAGCGCGTCAGCGTGACGACGTTGGTCGGTCCCGATGGCGACGTGCACGTCTATACGCCGGCGCCGGCGGACGCCAGGAAGATTGCCGATGCGAAGCTTGTGTTCATCAACGGCCTCGGCCTTGAGGGCTGGCTGCCGCGACTGGTGCAATCCTCCGGCGGCAGGGCCGAGATCGTGACCGCCACCGCCGGCATCACGCCGCTGAAGATCGGCTCCGCCGCCGATCCGCATGCCTGGCAGTCGGTGGTCGACGCCAAGATCTATGTCGGCAATATCCGCGACGCGCTGGTTGCCGCCGACCCCCGGGATGCCGGGTTTTTTCGCGCCAATGCGGCAGGCTATCTGGCGAGGCTCGACGGCCTTGACGGCGAGGTGCGGGCGGCGGTGGCGCGGATACCGCCGGCGCGGCGCAAGGTGATTTCGACCCATGACGCCTTCGGCTATTTCGCCGCCGCCTATGGCATCGAATTCATCGCCCCGCTGGGCGTTTCCACCGAATCCGAGCCCAGTGCGCGCGATATCGCGGCTATCATCACCCAGATCAAAACCCAGCAGATTCCGGCCGTTTTCCTGGAAAATATCAGCGATGACAGGCTGATCCGGCGGATCTCCGACGAGACCGGCGCCCGGATCGGCGGAACGTTGTTTTCGGACAGCCTGAGCGGCGAAAAGGGCGATGCCCCCACTTACATTGAGTTGGTCAGGCACAATATAAAGGCACTGACGGGCGCGCTGGCGGATTAGGGCAGGGGCCTCCCTGCTGCCGGGGCGCCGCAAAGTCCCGCTCCGGAGCCGACATGCCAGAATTGACGTCCCAGAAAATTCCCGTGACCGTGCTGACCGGCTATCTCGGCGCCGGCAAGACCACGCTTCTCAACCGCATCCTGTCGGAAAACCACGGCAAGAAATACGCCGTCATCGTCAACGAATTCGGCGAGATCGGCATCGACAACGACCTGATCATCGGGGCCGACGAAGAAGTCTTCGAAATGAACAATGGCTGCGTGTGCTGTACCGTACGCGGCGACCTCGTGCGCATTCTCGAGGGCCTGATGAAGCGCAAGGGCAAATTCGACGCCATCATCGTCGAGACCACCGGCCTGGCCGATCCGGCGCCGGTGGCGCAGACCTTTTTTGTCGACGAGGACGTGCAGAAGAACGCCCGGCTCGACGCGGTCGTCACCGTGGCCGACGCGAAATGGCTGAGCGACCGGCTGAAGGACGCCCCCGAAGCCAAGAACCAGATCGCCTTCGCCGACGTCATCGTGCTCAACAAGATCGATCTGGTCTCCAGCGCCGAACTTGCCGAAGTCGAGGCGCGGATTCGCGCCATCAACCCCTATGCCAAGCTGCACCGCACCGAGCGCTGCGAGGTCGCGCTGGCGGATGTGCTGGAGCGCGGCGCCTTCGATCTCGATCGCATCCTGGAGATCGAACCGGAATTTCTCGAGGCCGGCGATGATCACGATCACCACCACGGCCACGACCATCACCACGATCACGGCCACGGCGGTCATGGTCACGGCGGCCTTAAGCACTATCATGACGAGGACATGCAGTCGCTGTCGCTGCGCAGCGACAAGCCGCTCGACGCCGCCAAATTCATGCCCTGGCTGCAGGATCTGGTCGCCAGCGAGGGCCAGAAGATTCTCCGCTCGAAGGGCATTCTCGCCTTCAGCGACGATGACGACCGCTACGTCTTCCAGGGCGTGCACATGATGCTGGAGGGCGATCATCAAAGGGCCTGGAAGGACGGCGAAGCCCGCCAGAGCCGGCTCGTCTTCATCGGCCGCGAATTGCCCGAGCAGATGATCCGCGATGGCTTTGCACGCTGTGTCATGCCGTGATGAAAGAGTTCGATCCCGCCGATAAGTCGGCGTCTATCGTTTCGGTTACCGATCGGGTGCGTCCGCTGGCGATCGGCATGCCGGTGATGGCGGTGCATTTCCTGGGCGGTCACGCCGCCTTTGTCGGCGCCGAGGAAAACGTCGCGCTGGTGAGCGGCGACGGCGAGATCAGGCAGGTTCCCGTCCATGGCGGCGGCATCCTTTGCGTGGCCTCCGACGGCGCGCGCCTGGTCACCGGTGGCGATGACGGCAGGCTGGTTGCGCTTGCCGCCAACGGCGAGGTGGCGCTGCTCGCGACCGATCCGAAGCGGCGCTGGATCGACAATGTCGCCCTGCATCCGGACGGGGCGGTGGCCTGGTCGGCCGGCAAGACCGCCTTTGTCCGCAGCGGCAGGACGGAAGAGAAATCCTTCCCCGTGCCGTCGACGGTCGGCGGCCTCGCCTTTGCGCCGAAGGGCCTGCGGCTCGCCATCGCGCATTATAACGGCGTTACCCTGTGGTTTCCCAACATGGCCGCCAATCCGGAATTTTTGGAGTGGGCGGGTTCGCATCTCGGCGTCATGTTCAGCCCGGACAACCGCTTTCTGGTCACCGCGATGCATGAGCCGGCCCTGCATGGCTGGCGACTGGCCGACAACCGGCACATGCGCATGACCGGCTATCCCGGACGGGTCAGATCGATGTCATGGAGCGCGGGCGGCAAGGCGCTGGCGACGTCGGGCGCCGATACCGTGATCATGTGGCCGTTCGCCAGCAAGGATGGCCCGATGGGCAAGGAGCCGGCGATGCTGGCGCCGCTGCAGGCGCGGGTCTCCATGGTTGCCTGCCATCCGAAGCAGGACATCCTCGCGGCGGGCTACAGCGACGGCACCATCCTGATGGTGCGCCTGAACGACGGCGCCGAAATTCTGGTGCGCCGCAATGGCACCGCGCCGGTCACGGGCCTGGCGTGGAACGCCAAGGGGGCCATGCTCGCATTTGCCGCCGAGGACGGCGAGGCGGGCTTGCTGGAACTTTAGCAGCCCATTTCAGGCAGCCGGCTGGCCGCGGAACAATGCCGCCGGGGCTCCGTTGCCTCGCTGAACAATCAGCGGTGTAGCCATGAAACCGATCAGGAAACGTGCCTTGAGCACCGATCTGCTGCTCGCCTCCGTCGTGGTTGCTTGCGGTCTCGCCGTGTCGGGGCTTTCGCTCGCGCGGCTGGCCGAGCCTGATCTGCATCTGGCGCAGGCCACACCGCCGTTGCACTCCACGCCCGGCGCGGAAACCAAGCCGTCCGCGCCCGCGGAGCCCGAGACAACGGGGTCCCGGCCGTCTGAAATCCCACCCCAACCGGCGCAAGCCGGCGCCGACGCCCAAAAGGCCGGTGCTTCTGCGCTGCCGCCGGCCCCGGCCGAAAAAACAGCCCCGCCGATCAGGGAAAAATAACGAAACGGTCAAGGTCATCCCGGAGCGCGCGTTTGCGCGACCCCGGAAATCCCGGGATGCTCGTCTCTGCATTCAGGTGCGACGGCGGCGTGGAATGAGGGCGCGAGCCTGTGCCCGCAGGCGGGATTTAACGCACCAGCACGTTGCGGAACTGCCAGGGGTCGGAGGCGTCGATATCCTCCGGGAACAGGCCGGGCCGGTCGCTCAGCGGCGTCCAGTCGGTGTAATAGCCCTTTACCGGTCCGAGATAGGGCCGCTGGATTTCCAGGCAGCGGCGGAAATCCATTTCATCGGCCTCGACAATGCCCTCGGTCGGGTTCTCCAGAGCCCACACCATGCCGGCCAGAACGGCCGATGACACCTGCATGCCGGTGGCGTTCTGGTAGGGCGCGACCTCGCGGGTCTCCTCGATCGAAAGCTGCGATCCGTACCAGTAGGCGTTCTTGGCATGCCCATAGACCAGCACGCCGAGTTCATCGATGCCGTCTTCGATTTCGTTCTCGTCGAGAATGTGCCATTTCGGCTGCATCCTGCCGGTGGCGCCGAACATTTCGTGCAGCGAGAGCACGGCGTCGTTGGCCGGGTGATAGGCGTAGTGGCAGGTCGGGCGATACACCAGACGTTGGCCGTCGCGCACCGTGAAATAGTCCGCAATCGAAATCGATTCATTGTGGGTGACGAGAAAGCCGTATTGCGCGCCCGGCGTCGGGCACCAGGAACGTACCCTCGTGTTGGCGCCGGGCTGCAGCAGATAGATCGCCGCACCGCAGCCATGGGCGTGGGTGCGGCCATTGTCCGGCATCCATGTTTCGTGAGTGCCCCAGCCGAGCTCGGCCGGCTGCATGCCCTCGGAAACAAAACCCTCCACCGACCAGGTGTTGACGAAAACGTTCATCGGCTTCGGTTTTTTCGAGCGCTGGGTGTCGCGCTCGGCGATATGGATGCCCTTGACGCCGAGCTTGTGGGCGAGCTGGCCCCAGCCCTCGCGGCTTTTCGGATCGTTGAACGGCGTGTTGGTGTCGCGGGCGATGTCGAGCAGCGCCTGCTTGACGAACCAGGATACCATGCCGGGATTGGCGCCGCAGGTGGACACCGCGGTCGGGCCGCCCGGGCTCTTGTGCTTGGCCGCGAGCAGGGTTTCGCGCAGCGCGTAATTGGAGCGGGCTTCCGGCCCGAGCTTGGAATCGAAATAGAAGCCGAGCCAGGGCTCGATCACGGTGTCGATGTAAAGCGCGCCGATTTCGCGGCACATGGTCATGATATCGACCGACGAGGTGTCGACCGACAGGTTGACGCAAAAGCCCTGGCCGCCGCCGGCCGTCAGCAGCGGCACCAGCACCTCCTGGTAATTGTCCCTGGTGACGGCCTGCTTGATGAAGCGCACGCCGTGCTGCCTTGCCAGCTCACCGTCTTCGTGCGGATCGATGATGACGAAGCGCGATTTGTCATAGGCAAAATGCCGTTCGATCAGCGGCAGCGTGCCCTTGCCGATCGAACCGAAGCCGATCATGACAATGGGGCCGGAAATCTTGGCGTGGATCTGCTGCTCGGGCGGGCTCATGAAACTGTCTCCGGAAAATGGGGGGCGCTGGGGCGGGGGTATCAGGCGCTGCGTCGCTTCGCGGTTACTTCGATCTCGATCTTCATCTCGGGCTTCAACAGCCCCGCGACCACGAGCAGCGTGGCGGCCGGCCGGATATCGCCGAGCCTTTCGCCGCAGACCGCGAACACGGCGTCCGCATCCCCGGCGTCGGTCACGTAATAGGTGGCGCGGACGATGTCGGCCATCGCCAAGCCGCCGTCCTGAAGCGCGGCTTCGATGGTCTTGAAGCAGTTTCGTGTCTGGCTCGTGACATCCGCCGGCATGTTCATGGTGGCGTAATCGTATCCGGTGGTACCGGAAACGAAGGCAAAATCGCCGTCGATGACGGCACGGCTGTAGCCGGCGGTCTTTTCGAACGGCGAGCCGGTGGAGATCAGGCGGCGGGGCATCGGAACCTCGAAGGAATGGCGTGATTTGCGGAAGTCTGGCGGTTTATGGGCTTTTGGCCGGGGCGCGCAACCCCTAGCTCACCCGGCGGGAGCGCTGGGCGACGTCGGCCGGGAATGGGGCCGTGCCCCAGCGACGCACCAGGATATCCCTGACGATCATGACCGCGATCATGATCAGGAGGATCGTTGTGATGATCCGGGCGCGCGGATTCGGGCCGTCGCGCGTGGTGGGCGGGCTGGCAGCCATGACAGAGCGATCAGGCCGCGCGCCGCACCAGTCG
>Ga0302276_10001339_pt1 | contig 22184 bp, 21 predicted proteins | sample III_Bog_N2_3_FD_198768 | JGI IMG/M metagenome (GOLD analysis project Ga0302276, IMG submission 198768) | Peat permafrost microbial communities from Stordalen Mire near Abisko, Sweden - III_Bog_N2_3 | ecosystem: Environmental > Terrestrial > Soil > Wetlands > Peat | place: Sweden: Abisko...
GTTCTCCCGTTGGTGGAACCTGGCGGTGCGTGAACTCCTGGACACCCATCCCTGCTCGGGGGATCCCAAGGACCTTGCGGGCCGGGTCGTACCACCCTTGAAACCGGACCAGGCGCGGCGGGCGCTGGACCTCCTGGCCGAACTGGGCCTGGCGGAACGCGGGGAGGACGGAATCTGGCGCAAACGGGAATCCGTGCTGACCGCCGACGGTTCTCGGCACCAACAGGTGAGGGACTACCAACGCGAGGCGCTGCGCCTGGGGCTCGAAGCCATGGATCGTTTTCCGGCGGAACGAGCGGACATCTCGACGTTGACTCTTTCCATCTCCAGGCCCACGTTGGAATCAATCCGGGCGCGCATCGCCGAGGTGCGGCGCGAGATCCTGGAACTGGCGCGGAACGACGACCGGGCGAGCAGGGTAGTCCAGGTCAACTTCTCCCTGTTTCCCCTGTCCTTGGATGCATCGGAGAGTCCCGCATGAAGCGGCTGGTCCTTCTGGGAATAGCTTCCCTCCTGACCTCGTGTTCGACGGAACCGACGGCCGGCGGAGGGATCGAGACCACCTCGGGTTCCGTGTCCGGGCGGGTGCGCGTCGCAGGCGGTTCACCGTTGGCGGGAGCCTGGGTCGATCTGCGCGACGACGGCCGTGGTCTGGACCTTGCGGACACCGCGGATTCGCTCGGAAATTTTCGGTTCGACTCCATCCCCTTCGGAATTTGGCATCTCCGCGCGCGCAAGGTGCTTGCCGACACATTCCTGGCGGAAGCGACGTTCTCCCTGGGTGCGAGATCGTCCTCGGCGGTGCTCGACACCCTCGTGGCCGTGCCCGTGGTGCACATCCGCTTGCGGCTGCTCCTTCCTTCGGGCGCCATCGCCGCCGGAGCCGGAGTGTATCTGGCCGACTCCTCCTGCTTCGCGCCATTCGATCCATGGAACAACGGTCCCGGCCCATGTCGCACGCGATCGGAAAGGACCGATTCCGCGGGAGTCCTGGAGTTGGACGACCTACCCGCGTCCACATGGTACCTCGCGGCCACGGCAAACCGGATCCTGTCGGTCCGGCAGGTCTACCGACTGCCGCACGGCGGAGGTGTCTGGCAACTGGGCGATCTTTCGCTGGGCACCGCATCCGGGTCTTGGCAAGTGCGCCGGAACGGTCGACCCGTCCCCTTCGCCTGCCTGCAAATGGGCAACGGAGCCACGTCCTCCTGGGACGAGCAGCAGAGAGTCCTCGCCGACGATTCCGGCCGGTTGTGGCTGGATGGTCGCTTGGACCTCTACCAGGAACCGTGGGTGGTGTTCCAGGGGGACTCGCTGCTGGCGGAGGGATTCCTGGCGGACAGCATGCCCTCGAACTTTTCGGTGGATCTGGGATCGGCCAAGACCCAACGGATCGACCTGTCCACGGGAGGCCCGCTCCTTTCCGATTCCGGCGACCCGATCGAGATCCTCTCGGTGTCGCGATTGGAACACGCCACGCCCCCGGTGGTTCCGGGCGAGGACTTCTTCGCGACGATCGGCCCCTTCCCGGCCACGGGACCCTGGGATCTGCATGTCTCGGTGCGGTGCCACGCGAGGCTGAAGGATTCGACTTGGATGGCGAGTTGGGGGGGGATCGTCCAGCATCCCGCCTTGGATTCCGGCACATGGGCCAACTTTACCTGCGAGCATCCCTGAGGCGACCCGAAGCGACGATTCCCTCCGCCCGTAGCTTTCCTGTCGCGAGCGCATTAGGTTCTTTCCCATACGATGGAGGGAATCCCGAAAGAGATTGGCCGCAGGCTGACCGGTGCTAAGTCGGTGGCGGTCCTGACCGGCGCGGGTCTCTCCGCGGAATCCGGAGTGCCCACCTTCCGCGAAGCCCAGTCCGGACTTTGGGCCCGTTGGCATCCGGAGGACCTGGCGACCCCGGAGGCCTTCCAGCGCAATCCCCGTCTGGTCTGGGACTGGTACCGGTGGCGCCGCCAATTGGTCCGGGAGGTCGAGCCGAATTCCGGACATCTGGCGCTGGTGGAACTGGAGCGGCGCGTGTCCGCCTTCCATCTCGCCACCCAGAACGTGGACGGTTTGCACCGCCGGGCCGGTTCCCGCAGCCTGTCCGAGTTGCACGGGAACCTGTTCCGGGACCTGTGCGCCTACGAGGGAACCGACGTGGACCTGCCCGATGGAGAAGAGGAGCAGCCTCCGCGCTGTCCCCGTTGCGGGGGGCCCGTCCGGCCCGGTGTCGTCTGGTTCGGGGAGCCGTTGCCGGAGGCCGAACTCCTGGCGGCCCGATCCGCCGCCAACGCATGCGACATCTACCTGGTGGTGGGGACCTCCGGCCTGGTCCAACCCGCCGCCGGTCTGCCCCTCGAGGCCCGGCGCTCGGGGGCCTTCGTGGTCGAGATCAACCCGGAAGCGACGCCGCTGACGGAATCCGCGCATTGTTGGATCCGCGACGGCGCCGGTGCGGTCCTCGTCGCCCTCCTGGAGTCCATGCCATGACCTGGGACCTGCCCGAATCCGACGAGGATCTCCTGGACGAGTGCGAGGTCCAGGTCTTCCGCTCCTCGGGTCCCGGCGGTCAGCATGCCAACAAGACGGAATCGGCCGTGCGGATGCGGCACCTGCCGTCCGGGGCGGTGGTCCAGTGCCAGGAGGAGCGCAGCCAGCTCCTCAACAAGCTGAAGTGCCTGGCCCGGTTGCGGGAAAAGATCGCCACCCTGAACCATCGGGACCCCCCGCGGATTCCCACCAAGCCCACGGGAGGTTCCAGGCGCAGGGGTCGGATCGCGAAGAAGAGGCGATCGGGCCTGAAGCGCGATCGGGGGAATCGGGACTGGAACGCGGACTAGGCCTTCTGGACCTTTCCAAACCCGTACTATATTCTCCCCTTCCCACCGGCAAAACAACCGGTACTCCGGAGCGTTCCAATGGGTTTGACCAAAAAAGATCTGAAGTTCTTCGAGGAACTGCTCAACGAGAAGAAGGAAAAACTTCTCCAAGAGCTGGGCAACCTCGAGACCTCCACGGTGGGCAAGAATCCCCTGGAGCAATCCGGCGACCTGTCCGGGTACGCCTACCATCTGGCCGACCAAGCCGCCGATGCGATGGACCGGGAGCACGCCTTCGCCATGGCCTCCCGCGAGAGCCGCTACCTGCTGTACATCAACGAAGCCTTGGACCGCATCAAGGAAGGGCTCTTCGGCGTCTGCAAGAAGTGCCGCAAGACTCCCCACGCGAAGAATCCCGATCCCCCCTGGATCACGCGGCAACGCCTGGAAGCGGTCCCCACCGCCACCCTCTGCATCTGGCACAAGGCCGAGGCCGACGCCTCCAAGCAACAGCAGAAGGAGAAGGAGTAGTCCTTCCCGTCGGGGCCGCCCTCATCGGTGGCCCCTCCTCGCCTTCACGACCTGGGACGGCCGAACTGGATGCCCATGTCGATGGACGACGAAACCTTCAGTTGATGCGCCGCGTACCCCCTCGCGGCGATCTGCGCGAAGATGTCCTTCACGTCGAGCCCGAGAGCCGGTTGGTCGCGCTCCAGATGGACCTTGCTCTTGTAGGGCAGGACCTTGTGCAGGTCCTGGTCGAGGTCGGAGGAAAAGGAAAGTTCGAGGGGATTGGTGCCTGCGGGCACGGAAAGCAGCTTGGTCCGGTCCACCGAACTGCGGTAGATGTCGATGTCGAGAGCTTCCGGGAGATCCCGGTCAGGACCCGGATCTGGAGTTGAGGATTGGATTCGCATAGCAGGGGAAATGCTCCATGGGAGGATTTGGCTGGGTGAGAAGACGCCAGGGCCCAAATCTAGAACTTGTTCCGAGTCGACAGGGGCCGCATCCTCTCGAGACTGTACCTTCCCGACGAAGGAGGTGCAAGAATGAGATTCAAAACCAAAGCTATCCTCGCGACCGTGATCGCCATCCTCGGTACGGTGGCGAAGGCGGAGCCTGCCGGCCCCAAGGACGCCCTGGATTTCCAGGTGAAGGACATCGACGGGAAAGACGTGGACCTGGGCATCTACCGCGGCAAGGCGGTATTGATCGTGAACACGGCAAGCAAGTGCGGACACACGCCGCAGTACGCCGATCTGCAGGCCTTGTGGACCAGGTTCGAGGATTCCGGATTCGTGATCCTGGGCTTTCCCTCCAATGACTTCATGCACCAGGAGCCGGGATCCGATTCGACGATCAAGGAGTTCTGCACCTCCAAGTACCACGTGACCTTTCCCCTGTTCGACAAGGTGGACGTGAAGGGGAAGGACCAGATCCCCCTCTACGCCTACCTCACCGCGCAGGACACCAAGCCCACCGGGAAGGGCGACATCTCCTGGAACTTCGAGAAGTTCCTGATCGGTCGCGACGGCAGGGTGTCCGCGCGCTTCAGCCCGGGAACATCGCCCTCGGATTCCTCGGTGGTGCGGGCGATCCAGGCGGCGCTGGCCGGTAAGCCCTGATCCGAGCTCAGGGGTTCATTGCGACTGGAGCCAGTTGTAGTAGATCCCCGTGGAGAGGAACGGGGTTCCGGGGGGCATGTTGTTGATGTCCTCGAAGCGGGGGTCGTAGCCCCAATTGCGCGTTGGGGGGCTGTAGTAGCGGGTACCGAAGACCAAGCTGTCGTACTTCATGCGCAACCCTTTGGTCTGGGCGCTCCACATGCAGACGAAGCTCCCGCGGAAGTGCGACGTGGCCCCGGCCCAATTTTCCAGGAACCGGATGGTGTTGTGCCAACCCCCTTCGTAATTGCTCTCGAAATTCCCGTTCGAGGTGTTGGTGGTCCAGGGATAGAGGAAGAGGGAATCGGTCGGTTTTTCACCCGTGAGGATGGCGGCGTTCAGAGTGTCCACTCCGTTGAATGCGTCGGTGTATCCGGTGGGATTCTCGGTTTCGGCTCCGGTCAGCCAACTCGCGTTCGCGAATTTCTGCTCCAGGGAACCGCTGGTATCCTTCGCGGCGTAATTGCTGTAGGACCAGTTCGGGCTCAACAAGGTGAAGGCATCGCAGGCGATCATGGTGTTGCAATACTTCTCGGAGTCCGGAACGGTTCCCACGTAGTCGACGGGTTTGCACTTACCGCCGTTCCAAGCGGCGTTGAAGTTGCCTTCCACGTAGATGGGGTTTCCGGAGGCGATGCTCAGGTTCCGGGTCAGGTGCGCGGCGTTGTAGAGCTTGAATGCGTTGATGACGGTGTCGTGCCGTTTGCCCCTGTCCTGCGTCATCAGCACCGAGTCGTAGAGGTAGAAGATGGAGTCCCCGGTGGGCAGCGCGCCCACGTTGACGCACCAGACATGCACCCACCGATCCTCCCGGCGATCGAAGAAGACGCTGTCCGTTGGGATCCAGCCGAGTGGTTGGGGGGTGATGCCGTTGATGAATCTCCCCGAGGCATCGGTGAGGCAATCGAATCTCTGTTTCTTGAGAGCGGGGGATTCGTTCCCCGTGCAGGGAGTGATGAGGGCGTGGGGAACGGCCCCTCCGATGGGCAGGTTCAGCTGGGCCGTGCCCTGGTCGATGTTGTACACCCCGTTCACCGGGCCGGGCCGGGTGGCGTTGGACATCTGGGTGATGGTGTAGGTCAGACCGCTCTGGTACTGGTTCACCGCGGGAACGGTGTCGGGGGAGCGATAATAGAAGATCCTGCTGTCCGGAGGTCCCTCGACCCATTGGTAGATCTGGCCGGTCACAGTGACCGGACCTTGGATGGTGAGGCTGTTGGCGACCCCAAGCCCACTGTAGGCGCGGAAGTAGGCGTTCCCATTGGTGTGGACCGGCCCCTGGACGGTCATGGACGGCCCCGGCGTGATTTCCAGGTTCCCCTGGTAGAACACCCCGAATTGGAAAAGAGGGATCTGGTACAGGTAGAGCGTGGCCTGGACGTTGGTCTTGGCTCCACCCGGTGCGGTGCCGGAGGCCTTCACCAGGAAGGAAACCATGGTCCCCATCAGGCCTTTGAAGTCTCCGGTGGTGATCAACTGCTGCCCACCGGTGGTTTGCTTGACGGTACCGGCCTGGGCCATCTCCCCATTGCCCGTCGGCGAGACGAGTGTGGAGGGGACGGATGCGAGGTTGAGCTTCCCCGCCATCAGGCTGTCCTTCAGCTTGTCCAGGGTGGCCATCTGCAAGGCCACCATGGCTTCCGCCGCGTAGCGGGAACGGATGCGCTGCTTGGCGTCCACGGTGCTCTGGAAAAAGCCGCCCGAGGTGGTGATCATGGCCATCCCCAGCACCAGGATCACGATCCCCAGCAGCAGCACCAGGATCATCGCGACGCCGCGGCGCCGGTTCCAGAAGGGTTTGGTTGCCATTTGGGGGGATCTCCTCAGCGATTGACGAGATTGGAGTTGCGCACGCTCACGTCCGTTTCCAGGGCACAGCGGTAGTAGCCGCCCGAAGCCGGATTCTGCGCCAGGAGCTTGTTGTCCACGGTCAGGGTGCGCGTGACCAGCCGTATCCACACCTTGTCGATGACATTGGCGGGGGCGACCGAAGACAGGGAGTCGAGCCAGCCAGCCGCCGGGTGGTGGTACTGGATGTGCAGCGAATCGACGCCCACCGCGTAGACCATCTCGGGGTTTTGGTCCTGCCGGAGGTACAGGGTGTCCTGGGATTTCCGGTACCGGATGGAATCGTATCCGTAGACCTGCTGGCCTGCGGGCACTTGGATGTCGCCGGCGAGGTTCCAGAGGCTGTCCAGAAAGGGGGTGGCGTCCAGGACCAGCGAATCGACCGCGCAGCCACCCCCGCTGACCCGCCCCTTGATGCCCAGGACGAATGTCTGGGGGTAGAGGGCGGGCCCGCTGCTCCCTTTGCCGGCGGGGGCGTTGAGGCCCAACCGCACGTAGCCGGTGTCCTCGAATTTGGACGCGCTGTCGACGGCGATTTCGAGCGATGCCGTCTTGGGATCGTAGACGTAGCCCGAGACGTTGTCCACCCATCCGGTCTTGTTCATCACGAAGGTCACCCGCTCCTCGCCGGCACCCCAGACCATCATGCCGGCGCTGGAAGCGGGGAGGCCGCCTCCGGTGGAGCGGGCCCCCAAGGTCAGGGCGTCCAGGGTTCCCTTGGCCATCATGGAGGCCGCCGCGCGCTCCGACTCCGTCTTCCAGTTGCGGTTCTGGTATTGGAATTCGACCATGGCGATGCCCACCACCACGCCCAGGATGACCAAGGAGACCAGGATCTCGACCAGGGATATCCCCCGGCGGATCACGGAGTCTCCACGAACAGGTAGGTCACGATGGAAATGGAGTCGTCGAAGTTCCGGCGCTTGGCCTTGACGGTGATCTGCGCCAGGCTGTCGCAGTAGATGCCGCAAAAGGAAGGATCCGGGGCGCTGCCCAGGACGGTCAGGGAGTCCGCCGCCGAGTTCGTGGAATCGACCCATGTGCTGTCCATGGTCCGCAGGCCCGAGGTGGTGTGGCCGGTGCGGAGATTTTCGATCGTCTTCTCGATCAGGACGGATTCGGACTGCCAGTCGACGGACTTCCCTGTGTTCTTCTGGGAGTACCGGGACATCTGCAGGTAGATGACGGAGATGACGCCCAGCACGATCAGGGCGATCAGCACCTCCATGAGGTTGAATCCTCGGGAATGGGATGTTCGCTCGCGCATGCCCATGTCAATGCTCCAATGTGACAAGACCCGTTGGGGGTAGCACGGTCACCACGAAGGTGTCGTTGGGGAAGGTGGAGATCTCGAACTTGGCGTAGAAATCCGCCCAGCAGCGGCCATCGGGTCGGAAGACCACGGAGTAGAGGCTCGTCTGGCTCGTGGTGGTGGGCGTGGTGGCGGTGGAATTGCATGGACGCGGCAGGGGATCCGAGGAGACCGTGGAGGTGACCTTGTCGATGACCATGTGCGCGGGAAAGGGTTGCCAGCCCTGCAGGACCGTCTCACCGCTGTCGTATCTTCCGTTGGAAGATCCGTCCGAAGGCAAGGAGTCGACGAAGCGCAGGTAACGCAGATTCGCCGGGTCGAATACGATCCCGCTGTTGCGCTGCCGGGCGGTGGCGTCCGAGCGGGCCAGAAGCAGGGCGTTGCGGAATTCGTCTGCGGCTCCCAGCACCTGGACGCGCCACTGGATGCGTTTCCATCCACCCGCGGCCAGGACCGACAGGACTCCGACGATCACCAGGACCACCATCAACTCCATGAGGGTGAATCCGGAAGGCTTCTCCCCGACACGACCTTGTCGAACTGGTTGTGCCATGGATCAAGAATAGGCTCTGCGGGGCCATCCACACAAGGGATTCGGCTTCGGGAGTGGATGATGCCGTGGGAAAGCGTTGTCGTTCGCACAACGCGGGCCGTTAGATTTGCGTATGTGTCGAGTCTATCCATCCTGGTCGTCGACGACGAGCCTTCCATCCGCAAGTCCGTGGCGCTCTGCCTGGAGCTGGAAGGGCACCGCGTGCAGTCGGCTTCGGGAGTGGAGGATGCACGACAGGCCGCGAGGCGAACGCCCTTCGATCTCGCCTTCGTGGATCTGCGGCTGGGGACCCATTCCGGATTGGATCTCCTGCCGGAACTGCTGTCCGCCCAACCGGGGATGCGCATCGCCGTCATCACCGCCTTCGCCACCGTGGAAACCGCCGTGGAAGCCATGCGCCGAGGCGCTTTCGACTATCTCCCCAAGCCCTTCGAGCCCTCGCAGGTGGTGGCGATGGCGACCAAGGTGGCCTCCCTTCGCGAGCCGCGGACGGGTTCCGAGGACGGACTCCTGTTCGAAAGTTCCTGTCCCGAGGTTCGCCAGGCGCTGTCGTTGTCCCGGCTGGTCGCGACCAAAGGGGCGACGGTGCTCCTGCGCGGCGAATCGGGAACGGGGAAGACCGTCCTGGCGCGCGCCATCCACAGATGGAGCAACAGGTCCACAAGTCCGTTTTCCACCCTTTCCTGCCCTTCGCTTTCCAGCGAGCTTCTGGCCTCCGAACTGTTCGGGCACGTGAAGGGCGCCTTCACCGGAGCGGTCTCCGACGCGCCGGGTCGGATCGCGATGTGCGAGGGCGGGACTCTCTTCCTGGACGAGGTGGGAGATCTTCCCCGCGAAATCCAACCGAGGCTGCTGCGATTCCTGCAGGACCGCGAATACGAGCGGGTGGGCGACCCCGCCACGCGCCGATCGGATGTCCGGATCGTGGCCGCCACCCATGTGGACCTGGAAGGCGCCGTGGCCGCCGGGCGGTTTCGCGAAGACCTTTTCTACCGGCTGAACGTGGTGCAGATCGTGCTCCCTCCCTTGCGCGAACGCCGCGATGACATCCCCGCCCTGGCACGTCTGGCATTGGAACGTGCTTGCGGGAAGGGGGAGCGACTGGAATTTTCCACCGAGGCGATCGAGGCCCTGCAACGGCGGGACTGGCCCGGCAACCTGCGCGAATTGGCCAACGTGGTGGAGCGCGCCGCGGTCCTGGCGACGGGGTCCGTCCTCTCCGCCGAGTCGATGGGAGCAGACGCGCGCGTCCGGTCCGCTCCCGCCGGGCAACTCCTTCCCCTGGAGGCCCTGGAGGAGATGCACGTGCGCAAGGTCCTGTCTTCCACGCGCACCCTGGAGGAAGCCGCCCGGGTGCTGGGCATCGACGCCGCCACCCTCTGGCGCAAGCGCAAGAGGTACGGGATCTAGGGTCTTCCAGGCGCCGTTCGCGTCCGGTGCAACGTCATGCAAAGGAGACCGCCAGCCGTTCGTCCTGAGGAGCCCATGGAATGGGCGTCCCGAAGGGCGGAAACGGCATGTGAACTTGCAGGACACCGCATGGGCGAACGGAAATCGGAGCACTCCGGAAAACCCCAAGCGTCCGAACATGGATATTGCCTCCATCGTTGTCGCGTTTCCAAGGAGTTCCGCATTGAAGTCGATCAACCGGATCCGGATCCGCGCCGATCCGGAGCAGGTGTTCCGGGCGGCGGCGGAAGTGCTGGAGTGGCCGCGTCTGCTGCCCCACTACAGCAGTGTCCAGGTGGTGGAAGGCCGGATCTCGGATCCCGTCTGCACCGTGGACATGGAGGCCCACCGAAACGGCTTCCCTTGCCGGTGGCGGGCGGTGCGCACGCTGCACGAGGAGGAAGGGCGCATCCACTACCGCCACACCAAGTCGACCTGGACCGGCGGGATGGAGGTCTGGTGGACCGTCGACCCCCTCGACGCCGGGATCGTCGAAGCCCGGATCACCCACGAGATGCCTCGGAGGAGTCCCCTGATGGAGTGGTTCCGGCAAAGGGTCGTGGGCGGTCTTTTCGTGGAAAACATCGCCGACAAGACCCTGGAAGGGTTGAAGCGGCATCTGGAAAGGGACTCGCCATGAGACAAGGAACGCACCGCGTCGCGATCACCGGGATCGGAGCGCTCTCCTGCGTGGGACACGGCGCAGACGGGCTTTGGGACGGTTGCGCGCGGGGGCCCTCCGGCGTGGGACCGGTGACCAGGTTCGATTCGGGTCCGTTCTCCTGCAAGATCGCCGGGGAGATCAAGGACTTCGACCCCGCCGCGTGGATGGACGAGAAGATCGCCAAGCGGCTGGACCGGTTCGCCCAGTTCTCCCTGGCCACCGCCCGCATGGCCTTGACGGATTCCGGTCTGGACCTGGACGCGGTGGACCGCGAGCGGGTGGGCATCTACATCGGGTCGGCGCTGGGCGGAATCGCCTTCGCCGAGGAGCAGCACGCGGCCTTCCTGGCGCACGGGATCAAGGCGGTGCGGCCCACGCTCGCCATTTCCGTGTTCGGCGGGGCGTCGTCGTGCAACATCGCCATGGAATTCGGGACCTTCGGACCCAACGTCGCCAATGCCAATTCCTGCGCGTCCGGGGCCATCGCGGTGGGCGAGGCCGCGCGGCTCGTCGCCCGGGGGGAGGTGCGCGCCATGCTGGCGGGAGGCGTGGAATGTCCGCTGTCCCAGTTGGCCTTCGGAGCTTTTTCCATGATCCGGGCGATGTCCACCCGCAACGACGACCCCTCCACCGCGAGCCGGCCCTTCGACCGGGACCGCGATGGATTCGTGATGGCGGAAGGTGCCGGGGTGCTGGTCCTGGAGGAGATGGAGTCGGCCAAACGGCGCGGCGCCCGCATCTACGCCGAGGTCCTGGGGTACGGGACCACCAACGACGCCTATTCCATGACCAGTCCCAGGCCCGATGCGCTGCAGTCGAGCCGTTGCATGCGGCTCGCCTTGGAAGACGCCGAATGCGCTGCCGAGGAGATCGGTTACGTCAGCGCCCACGGATCGTCCACGGTTCTGAACGACTCCGGCGAAACGACGGCGATTCGGAGCGCGATGGGGAATCACCGCCCGCCGGTCAGCTCCACCAAAAGCGCGCACGGCCACGCATTGGGAGCGGCGGGTGCGATGGAACTCGCGCTGTGCGCGCAGACGTTCTCCCGGAGCGAGTTGCCGCCCAACCGGAATCTGTTCCGGAAGGCGGAGGACTGCGACCTGGACATCGTCGAGAACACGCCTCGGAAGGCCACCGTGCGACGGGTACTGTCCAATTCCTTCGGGTTCGGGGGCATCAACGCCTGCGTGGTGCTGGGGGCCGTGTGACCGCCGCGGTGTCATTGCCGCGGTCGTGGCGGTTCACCCGGGGCCGCACCGTGGTACTGGAGGCCATGGACCGTCCCGACCTGGATCCCGCCTTGCGCAAGGACTCGCTCGAGGGATTGCGACGCCTGCGCCGGATCTTCCTGAGGCCGGAGCCTTTGCTTACGGCCCTGGTCCGGATGCTTCCATCCGGTGATGGCCGCACCTCGCGCCTGGTGGAGTTGGGGGCCGGGACCGGAGAACTGTCGGCCTGGATCGGCCGTGCGTTGGGGCACCGGGGACTTCGCGTGGAGATGGTGGCCACGGACAGGGTGGGAGCGACCGGAGTATCGGAATTCGACTGCTCTTCCGACAGCGGTTGGATGGATGCCGACCTCTACTTCTCGAACCTGCTCCTGCACCACATGAAGGCTGACGAAATCCGTGGCAGTCTGGAATGCCAGGTCGAGCACGCGCGGCTCGGAGCCGTCCACCTGGATCTCGTGCGTGGACCGTTCCTCTACTACGCGACGCGCCTCTTCATGCCCATGCTGGGCTATCCCCGCATCAACCAGAGCGACGGACTGCTGTCCATCCAGGCGGCGTTCAGCGTCCCGGAAATGGAGGCTCTGGGAAGCCGGTTCCGGGGACGTGCCGCGGTCCGCCGGGCCTTGCCGTTCCGGCAGATCCTCTCCATCCCCTCGGAGAATCCGCGATCCGCCGGGCGGTGATCGCGGGCGGAGGTCCGGCGGGGTTGGCCTGCGGGATCCGGTTGCGGGAGCTGGGCTGGGGTGTGGTTCTCCACGAGAGACGCACCTATCCGTTGCGCAAGGTGTGCGGGGAATTCCTGTCGCCCTCCGGTTGGGCCCGGCTCGAGAGCCTGGGGGTGAGCGGGCATCTGGCGGGCCAGCCGGCCACGATCGTTCGCGCCCGGTTCGAATTCGCGCCCGGTTCGGCGGTGGATTTCCCGCTGTCTCCAGCCGCTCGGGGCCTGAGCAGGGAAGCCATGGACTCGGCCCTGGCGGCGCGATTTCGCGAGTTGGGGGGAGATCTCCTGGAAGGATCGGAGTGGACGGAGTCCTTCGAACCGGGCGCGGCGATCGTCGACGCCCGCGGCAGGCCCGTGGAAGTCGGAGCCGTGGAGACGTGGCGCGGATGGAAGGGTTACGTCGATTCCCGGGACATTCCCCCGGGACTGGGCGGCGACCTGCTGACGATGCTGCCCGTGGCGGGGGGGTACTGCGGAATGTCCCGGGTGGAGGACGGTCGCCTGGGCGTCTGCTTCGTGTCGGCCCGGAATGCGGCGCCGCATGCGATCCTGGATTCGCACCCCGTGCTGTCCGGGTTGTCGGACAGGATCCACCCGCATGCCGCCATCTCCGGCTTTCGCTTTCGCGGCGGACGCGAACCCGGCCGGATCGGCGACCGGCTGCGGGTATGGCCCCCCTTGGTGGGAGATGGAATGAGTCGGGCGCTGGGCGCGGGAATCGCCGAAGCCGAGCACTTGGTTCTGGGGCGCGCGGTTCCCAGGGACGATGGTCGGGATTTCGCCCTGGCCATGGTCCTCCACGCGGTGATGTGCTCCCCCGCCCTGCGCAGCGCGGGACGCTGGCTTCCGTGGCGAAGGTGGCTTCTGGCCAAAGCCTACCGGACGACGCGAGGGTGAACTACCGGCCCAGCGCGTCGATGTCCTGGGGTTCCAGGCGGCCCAGCCGGGAACGGCCCTGGGCGGCGTGGATCATGGCGCGGCCCAGGATGCGCGGGGTGGTGATCCAGCCGGGGAAGAGCTTGGCCAAGAAGGGCAGAACCGGCCCCAACGGCGCGTAGAAGAGCCGGTAGAGGCGCGTCTTGGAGGGATGGCCCTTCAGGGGTTGCAGCATGCCCAGACGGAACATGGTGGCGCTGCGCAACGGGAGCGCCAGGAGGTCGTTTTCCGTGCGGCCCTTCACACGCGCCCACATCGCGGAGACCTTGCCGGCGGGGTCGGTGCCCACCCCGGACACGTAGGTGAAGGCGAGTCCGGGATTGCGCTCCAGGAGGAACTTCGCGACGTACAAGGGGAGGTCGTGGTTCTCCCGGGCGTATTGGGCTTCTGTCTTTCCCACCACCGAACTGCCGACGGTGAAGAAGCAGGCGTTCAGCCCTTCCAGGTCCGAGGCCACCGAGGAGAGATCGAAAAGGTCCGCGACCCGGACCTCGCGCAACTTCGGATGCGCGCGGCCCACGGGGCTTCGCCCGACCGCGACCACCGAGAGGACGGCGGGATCTGCCAGGCACTGCTCCAGGACGGCGGCTCCCACCATCCCGCTGGCCCCGAAGATGGCGACGTGCAATTGGGGAACGATTTCGAATGGCAAGCTGGTCTCCTTGTTGCGGATTGAATGTACGTGCTAGAGGTGTGGAGCATCCGCCCCGACCGGCTCGGGCTGAAGCCCTCGCAGAATCCTTGAGCAGCCAAACTCATGTTGGCACGGCCGCTCCTTGCCGCAATCATGGTGCAATGCGGCGGCGGCGGGGGCATGCGAGTGGCTTCAGCCCGAGCCGATCGGATTGCAATCTGCAAGGTTCTCTCCCATCGGGAATCTTGCCGATTGCAGGATTTCCCCGTCGAGAGCTTCGCCTGGAAGGTGTGTTCTGGACTGGCACGCGGCTCGCGTTCCGAGGCCGCCATGCACTATGGGTTGAGACTCAAATTGGCGGCCGGGTTCGGTGCCCTTCTCGCCCTTCTCCTCGCGTCCGGGGTGGTATCCCTGGTGCTGCTCGCTCGAAACGCCTCGGTGCTGGACCGGATCCTGCGCGAAAATTTCGACAGCGTCGGCTATGGCCAGCGGATGAAGGACCATCTCGACGAGATCGAACTGGTGCTGCGCGCCGATCGACTCGATTCCGCCGCGCAATCGCACTTGGAGCAGGCCAGAACCGGGTTCCGGAAGGAACTCGGGAACGAGCAGGCGAACATCACCGTTCCGGGAGAGAAGGAGCTGGTCGATTCGCTGACGAAGTCCTGGAGGCGGTTGGACTCCGGCCTCTCCGGCACCGCTCCCTCCCTCGAACAGGGAAGGTTCGCCGAGGTCATGCGACTCTCGCAGAGGGTGATCGATCTCAACCTGGGCAACATCCTCTCCGCCGACGGACGGGTGAAGACCTCCCACGACGAGGCGCGCGCGTTCCTTCTCGCCCTTCTCGCCGGGGGGACGGTGCTGTCCCTCGCCTGGGCCGCCTGGGCTTCGCGATGGATCGTGCGGCCCATCCGGGGCCTGACGAATTCCGTCCGGGAGGTCGGCAAGGGCAACCTGGACCTGGTGGTGGCGGTCAACTCCCGGGACGAATTGGGCGAGCTCGCCAAGGCCTTCAATTCCATGGCTTCGCGGTTGCGCGAATACAGGGATTCGGACCGCCAGCGCCTCCTGCGGGTGCACCGGACCACGCAGATGGCCGTCGATTCGCTTCCCGACGCCGTCATGGTGGTCACGCCCCAAGGCTCGGTGGAGTTGACCAACGGGGCCGCGCGGCGGCTGTTCGGGGTGGCCGAGATGGACAACCTTTCCAAGGTCGCGGGGGGCGTGCTGGAAGGGATGGTCCGCGAGGCCGTCAAGACCGGCCAACCGGTGGAACCCAAGTCCTACGCATCGGCCTTGCAGGTGTTCGATGGCGGGGAAAGATTCTTCCTGCCCAAGGCGTTGCCCATCCTGGAAGGGTCGGGACAGGTCGCCGGGGTCACCGTGGTGCTCGCGGACATCACCCAGATGCGGCGCCTGGAAGAGATCCGCACGGGTGCGCTTTCGGTGGTGTCGCACGAACTGCGCACGCCTCTCACCAGCTTGCGCATGTCGGCGCACCTCCTTTTGGATGGACGGCTGGGCGACCTCGCCGACCGGCAGGTGGAATTGGTCACGACCGTGGTGGAGGAGGGGGACCGCCTCCAGCGCATCGTGGACGAATTGTTGGACATCGCACGGCTGGACGCGGGGCGGACCCGGATGTCGCTGTCCAGCCACGACCCCGAGGAGATGGTTCAGCACGCCTTCGCCGAGTGGGAAGGGGCCTATCGCGAGAAGGGAGTGTCCCTGGAGAGCCGTTGCGCACCGGACCTCCCCCGAGTGGACGTGGACTCCGTCCGCATCGCCCATGTCCTCTCCAACCTGCTCTCCAACGCGTTGAGGCACACCCCGGCCGGAGGCTCCGTGAAGATCGGGGCGCGAGTGGAGAACGACCAACTGCTCCTGGAGGTCGCCGACACGGGCGAGGGGATCGCTCCCGACCAGATCCCCCACGTCTTCGAACGCTTCCACCGCGCACCAGGCCAGGCCACCGACACGGGCGTGGGCCTCGGGCTCTCCATCGTGCGCGAGATCGTCCAGGCCCATGGCGGAGAGATCGGTGTCGAGAGTCGGCTGGGCAAGGGGGCGCGGTTCCGGGTTTCCCTGCCGCTGCAAGAACACGCCTCGGCGACGGCGACGGTGCTTGGAGGTGTTTCGTGAACGATCCATCCCTGTTCCGAGGCATCCTCGTCGGATGCGCCGGAATGCTCCTGATCTTTCTCCTGGTTGGGCTCCTCGGCCATCTCCCGAATCTCGAAGTGCCCAAGCACAACTGCTTGTGCCCCGACTCCACGACCATCGATCCACCCCGTTCCCTGGGAACCAACAAAAGGAGCTGATATGGAAATCGCGATCTCCGCCGTCACGGCGGGCCTCCTCTCCATCTACCTGTTCTGGACGCTCCTGCGTCCCGAGGACTTCTGATGTCGAATCGACGGAAACCGGCAAACGAACCCGCGCGCCTGCGCGCGCCCCACCTCCAAGGAGCCTGAACATGGAAACCCACGGCTGGATACAACTCTTCATCTTCTGCGCGCTGCTTCTGGCGCTGACCAAGCCCTTCGGGCTCTGGCTCAAATCGGTGCTCGATTCTTCCCGGAAGTCCTGGATGGACCCGCTCTGCCTTCCCTTGGAAAGGGGGATCTACCGTTTGCTGGGGATCGACGCCTCCAAGGGCCAGGACTGGAAGGGATGGACCGCTTCCGTGGTCCTGTTCAACTTGGCGGGAATCGTCGTCACCTACCTGGTCCTGGTGTTCCAAGGACATCTCCCGCTGAATCCGCAAGGATTTTCCGGACTCCCCTGGCACCTCGCCCTCAACACCGCGGTGAGCTTCGCCACCAACACCAATTGGCAGAGCTACGCGGGTGAGAACGCCGTGTCGTACTTCTCGCAGATGGTGGGTCTGGCCGTCCACAACTTCACGTCGGCCGCCACAGGCATCGCGGTGGCGGCGGCCCTGGTCCGGGGGCTTTCCGGCAGGGGAGACACCGTGCTCGGCAACTTCTGGGTGGACGCGGTGCGTCTGCACATCCGGCTCCTGGTCCCGTTCGCCTTCGTGTACGCCCTGTTCCTGGTGTCGCAGGGGGCCATCATGAACTTCCACCCCTATCTGGCGGTGAAGACCCTGGCCGGCGTGGTGCAACACATCCCCATGGGACCCGCGGCGTCGCAGCTCTCCATCAAGATGCTGGGCACCAACGGAGGTGGCTTCTTCAACGTGAACGCCGCGCATCCCTTCGAGAATCCCACGGCGGCTTCCAACTTCCTGCAGATCCTGTCCATCTTCGTCATTCCCGCCGGACTGGTCTGGTGGATGGGCGACAAGGTGGGGAACCGCCGCCACGGCTGGACGGTGTGGGTGGTCATGTTCGCCCTGTTCTTCGCCGGGGTGCTCACCTGCTGGCACTTCGAGGCGGCGGGAAATCCCCACGTGATCGCCCACGGCGTGGCCTCCCAGGGGAACTGGGAAGGGAAGGAAACCCGCTTCGGGATCTTCGAGACGGCGCTCTTCGCCACCGTGACCACGGACGCCTCCTGCGGCGCCGTGAACTCCATGCACGATTCCTTCACCCCCATGGGCGGATTCGTGCCGCTGTTCAACCTGCACCTGGGCGAGGTCGTGTTCGGAGGTGTGGGGGCCGGATTGTATGGGATGCTTGTGTTCGTGTTCCTGGGCATCTTCCTGGCGGGGCTCATGGTGGGCCGCACGCCGGAGTACCTGGGGCGCAAGATCCAGTCCTTCGACGTGAAGATGGCTTCCATCGTGGTCCTGTTCCAGGCCTTCGGGACCCTGATCTTCACCGCCATCGCGACAGCCACCGTCTGGGGAGCCGCGGGAGTGGCCAACAACGGCCCCCATGGCTTCAGCGAGATCCTCTACGCCTTCAGCTCGGCGGTGGCCAACAACGGATCCGCCTTCGCGGGTCTCACCGCCAGCACGCCCTGGTACGACACGACCCTCGCCATCGCGATGCTGATCGGGCGCTACGCCGTGATCCTGCCGGTGCTCGCCATCGCGGGCAACTTCTGCAAGAAGATTCCGGCGCCCCCTGGACCGGGCACCTTCCCCATCCACGGACCCACCTTCGCAGCACTGCTTTTGGGTACCGTGGTCATCGTGGGGGCGCTCACCTACTTCCCGGCCCTGGTGCTGGGTCCCATCGTCGAGCATTTCGTCATGACCGGTTCTAACATCCTCTACTGAGAAAGGATCCATACCATGAAAAAGACGGATCGTCCTCTGTTCGACAGCGCCATCGTGGTCCCGGCCCTTTGGCAGAGCGTCGTCAAGCTCAAGCCCACCACCCTCTGGCGCAACCCGGTGATGTTCACCACCGGGGTCGGAGCGGTGCTCACCACGATCGGGATCGGGTTCGCCCTGTCCCGCCATGAATCCCCGGGATTCGTGGTGCAGATCAGCATATGGCTCTGGTTCACGGTCCTGTTCGCCAATTTCGCCGAAGCCATGGCCGAGGGCCGCGGCAAGGCCCAGGCCGAAACCCTGCGCAAATCGCGCCGATCCATCGTGGCGCGGAAGGTGGACGCCAGGGGAGGGGAGACGGCCACTCCCGCCGAGATGCTCCGAAAGGGCGACTTGGTGGTGGTGGAAGCCAACCAGACCATTCCCATGGACGGCGAAGTCGTCCAGGGCGCGGCTTCCGTGAACGAGTCGGCCATCACCGGGGAATCGGCCCCGGTGATCCGCGAAGCCGGCGGCGACCGATCCGCCGTGACGGGCGGCACCACGGTGCTGTCCGACAAGCTGGTGATCCGCATCACCGCGAATCCGGGCGAAGGGTTCATGGACCGCATGATCGCCCTCATCGAAGGCGCCAAGCGGCAGAAGACCCCCAACGAGATCGCGCTGTCCATCCTGCTCTCCGCGCTGACCCTCATCTTCCTCCTGGTGTGCGGCACCATGCAGCCGTTCGCCCACTGGATCGGGGTGGACGTCTCGGTGACCATCCTGGTGAGCCTGCTGGTGTGCCTGATCCCCACCACCATCGGAGGCCTGCTCTCCGCGATCGGAATCGCGGGCATCGACCGGTTGACGCAGCGGAACGTCCTGGCCACGTCGGGACGCGCCGTGGAGGCCGCGGGCGATGTGGACGTGCTGCTCCTGGACAAGACGGGCACCATCACCATGGGCGACCGCCAGGCGGTGGAGTTCTATCCGGCTCCGGGCGTCGACGACGCCGATCTCGCCCTGGGGGCGCTCATCTCGTCGTCCTCCGACGAGACCCCCGAAGGCCGCAGCATCGTGGCGTTGGCCAACAACCGGGGCTTCGAGATCCCGCGCTCGAATCTGGCGGAATCCGTCGCCGTTCCCTTCCAGGCGCAGACGCGCATGAGCGGGGTGGACCTGGCGAACGGACGCAGGCTGCGCAAGGGGGCCGCCATGTCGGTGGCGTCCTGGGCGAGCAACGGCGGGCTTCCGGTGGAGGTGGCCGCCGACGTGGATCGGATATCGCGCCTGGGCGGCACCCCTCTGGTGGTGGCGGAAGAGCACAAGATCCTGGGCACGGTGTACCTCAAGGACATCGTGAAGCAGGGGCTTCCCGATAAATTCAAGTTGTTCCGCACCATGGGCATCCGCACGGTGATGATCACCGGAGACAACCCCCTGACCGCGGCCGCGATCGCGCAGGAAGCCGGGGTCGACGGATTCCTGGCCGAGGCCAAGCCGGAGGAGAAGCTCGCCCTGATCCGCAAGGAACAGGCCGCAGGGCACATGGTGGCCATGACCGGCGACGGCACCAACGACGCTCCGGCCCTGGCCCAGGCCGACGTGGGGATCGCGATGAACACCGGAACCCAGGCGGCCAAGGAAGCCGGGAACATGGTGGACCTGGATTCCAATCCGGGCAAGCTCATCGAAGTGGTGGAAGTGGGCAAGCAGATGCTCCTCACGCGCGGGGCCCTCACCACGTTCTCCATCGCCAACGACGTGGCCAAGTACTTCGCGATCCTGCCCGCCATGCTGGTGGGGACCTTCCCGCAGGTGGCTCCGTTGGACATCATGCACCTGGGAAGTCCCCACAGCGCGATCCTCTCGGCCGTGGTGTTCAACGCCCTGGTCATCATCGCCCTGGTCCCGCTCGCGCTGCGCGGCGTCAAGTTCCGCGCCCTGTCCGCCGGAGACCTTCTCCTGCGCAATCTCCTGGTCTACGGTCTGGGCGGCGTGATCGCCCCCTTCATCGGGATCAAGGCCATCGACATCCTCCTCAACGCTCTCAAGGTGGTGTGACATGTCCGTCTGGAAAACCAATCTTCGTCCCGCACTGGTGGCCACGATCGTCGTCACCGTCGCAACCGGTCTGGTCTATCCCGCCCTGGTGTGGATTCCGGCCCACGTCATCTTTCCCGACCAAGCCGACGGTTCCATCGCCGTGCACGACGGGAATCCCGTGGGATCCTACCTGATCGCCCAAGGCGTGACGGATTCCGGCTCCTTCCGGCCGCGTCCCTCCGCGGCAGCCTCCGGATACGTGGGCGACACCTCCTCCGGCTCCAACGCCGGTCCCTTGAATCGGTCCTTCGTGGACACAGCGGTTCCCGGCCGGGTGGCCGCCTACCGCGCCGACAACGGCCTGGCCCCAGACAGGCCCGTTCCAGCCGACGCGGCGACGGCCTCCGGTTCGGGATTGGATCCCGACATCACGGTGGAAGACGCTCTCCTGCAAGTGCCGCGCGTGGCGCGTGTGCGCAAGCTCGATCCCCAGATCCTGGAGACCTTCGTCTGGAACACCGCCCACGACAAGGGCTGGGACGTGGATTCCCTGCGTCCCGTGAACGTGCTGGCCCTGAATCTGGCGCTGGAGGAGGGCCATGTCCACTGACGCCAGCCTGCCCACGTCGGAGGCGCGCGCCGCCTCCTTCCTGCAGATGATCCGCCGCTCCGAGCGCGGACGGCTCAAGGTGTACCTGGGCTACTGCCCCGGAGTCGGGAAGACCTTCCGCATGCTGGAGGAGGGCCATCGCCTCCGGGCGGAAGGTGTGGACGCGGTGATCGGCCTGGTGGAGACGCATGGGCGCGCCGCGACGGCGAAGCTCGTCGAAGGCCTGCCCGTGGTGGCGCCCCGGAGCATCGAGTACAAGGGGATCCGACTGGACGAGATGGACCTGGAGGCGGTGCTCGCGCGAAAGCCGCAGGTCGCGCTGGTCGACGAACTCGCGCACACAAACGTTCCCGGATCGACCAACGCCAAGCGCTGGGAGGACGTGGAGGAAATCCTGGCCGCGGGGATCCATGTCATCACCACCGTCAACGTCCAGCACCTGGAGAGCCTGCGCGACACGGTCGAGTCCGTGGTGGGCACCAAGGTCCGCGAGCGGGTGCCCGATTCGATCCTGGCCGGCGCCGACCAGGTGATCAACGTGGATCTTTCCGAGGAGGACCTCCTCAAGCGCCTGCGCGACGGGCAAATCTATCCGCAGTCGCGGGTGGAGCAGGCTCTGGGGGGGTATTTCCAGATCGCGAGGCTGGAACGCATGCGCGAGATCGCGCTGCGGGAGTTGGCCGCGAACCTGGATCGCAAGCGACGCGAAGGAAGAGAGGGAGAAGTCGCCATCCGAGCCTCCGAAGCCGGGGTGGCCGTCGCCATCCGCGGCGGGACCGAGGAGGACCAGCGGCTTCTGCGCCACGCCTCGCGCGTCGCCGGGCGGCTCGCGCGCGACTGGTACGCCGTGCACGTGCGCAGCCGCGAGACCAAGCTCGAGAACATGGAGCTATCCGCCCAGAGGCACCTGGAGGAGACCCTGTCCCTGGCCCACAAGCTGGGGGCGTCGGTGGTGACGCTGCAGGGGGAAGACGTCGCGGACACGCTCCTGGCATTCGCCGAGCAGTACGGGGTGGGATTGTTCGTGGTGGGACGTCCCCGCAACCTGCCCTGGTGGAAGCGCTTCCTGCGGTCGTCCGTCGCCGAGGACCTGGTGCGGACGGCACGCGGAGTGTCCATCGAGGTGTGCGACGTGGAGACGAGGCAATCGGAGAAGCCCCAACCGCAGGGCGACATCTTCGAAGAACTGCGCGACCTGATTTCCGGAGACAGGATCCGGATCTGGGACGATCCGGTGACCCGCGACGCCCTGTTCGCTGGGCTGGTGAACCTCTGCCTTCCGGAAGCGGACGAGCTGCGTCGTTGGAAGATATTGGACCTCGTCCAGGCCCGCGAAAAGCAGGGCTCCACCTTCCTCGCCGAGGGCGTGGCCCTGCCCCATGCCCGCGTGGAGGGGCTGGAGGCACCGGTCGCGGCCTTGGGCATCACGCGCGCCGGGGTCCTGGACGACCCGATGGGAGCGACGACGGAAGTCGTCCTGCTCCTGTTGGCGCCCGCCAACGATCCATCGGGGCATCTGCGGCGCTTGGCC
>Ga0302276_10001359_pt1 | contig 22061 bp, 8 predicted proteins | sample III_Bog_N2_3_FD_198768 | JGI IMG/M metagenome (GOLD analysis project Ga0302276, IMG submission 198768) | Peat permafrost microbial communities from Stordalen Mire near Abisko, Sweden - III_Bog_N2_3 | ecosystem: Environmental > Terrestrial > Soil > Wetlands > Peat | place: Sweden: Abisko...
CCCAGCGCGTCGGTCTCCGAAGTCTTGCGACCCGCGTTGTCATAGGCGTAGGTGGTAGTGCTGGCGCTCGACGTTCCGTAGCCGCGAGTGACCTTGGTCTGGCGTCCGGCGAGGTCGTAGGCGTGCAGCGTCTGGTTGCCGTTCTGGTCGGTCTCCACGAGGACGTTGCTGCGGAAGTCGTAAGTCTTGGTGGCCTTGGTTCCGTCGGGGTAGTCGGTCTCAATGAGGCGGTTCAAGGTGTCGTATTGGTACTTGGTGACGTTGCCGCGAGCGTCGGTATCTGTGATCTTGTTGCCGTTGCCGTCGTAGGTCGAGCTTGTGGTGCGGCCAAGGGGCGCAGCGGTTTGCGTCAGGTTTCCGAGCTGGTCGTAGGTGTAGTTGGTGGTAGAGGCCGGGCCGCCGGTTGGCGCCGTCGGGGTCGGCGTGGTTACGGAGGCCTTTTGGCCAAGGGAGTTGTAGACGAACGATGTGGTTCGGTCTAGTGCGTCGGTGCGGCCGACCAGGTTGCCGTTGGCATCGTAGGTGAACTGGCTGGCTTTGGCGGGAGCGGTGGCGATGTCGAAGCCGATTGCGCCCGCGCCCAGGGTCTGGTTCGAATTGAACTGGAAGCTGGCCAGAGTGCCGATCGAGTCGGTGACCGACTGCGGGTTGTAGTTGGCGTCGTAGTTGAACAGGCGCACGTTGCCCAATTCATCTGTGGTCTGGGTGGGCTCGCTGTACTGGTTGTACTGCGTAATGCTGGTGGTGTTGGTGCTGGTGGCAGTGGCTGGGTAGGTAGACGAAGTCTTGTTGCCGTTCTGATCGTAGGCGTAGGTCGTGGTGTGGCCCATGGGGTCGGTGACGGAGGTCAAGTTGTGTTTCGAGTCGTAGACGTTGGTCGTGGTCTGCCCCAGCGGGTCAGTGGAGTTGAGCAGCATGCCGTAGCTGTCGTAGACCATTGTTGCGATGCCAGTGTCAGGGTAGGTGATGGTGGTGGTGTTCGTCGCCAGGTTGTAGGCATAGCTGGTGGTATTGCCTAGTGCGTCCTGCACGCTGGCAAGGCGGCCATCGAGTGCTGAGTTGCCGCCGTCGGTAGCACTGTTGTAGTAGGCGGTGACGGGCAGCGGGTTGTTGCGGAAGTCCGTGCCGGAAAGGTAGTAGTGGCCGGTTGGGGTGTACGCGTAGGTGCTGGGCTGCGTGGTGTTGGGATAGGTGACGCTGTCGAGTTCGCCTTTGGCATTGTAGCCGTAGAAGTACTGGTTACCCTGGGGATCGTCGATCTCGTAAATGCGGTTTTGTGCGTCGCGCTTGAAAGGCACTTTGAGGCCGGTGGAGCTGACGATGCCGTTGGGCGTGATGGTCAAGCCGTTACCGCTGCGACCCTGGATGGCTTGTAGCGCTCCGCCCGCGCCGATGACATAGGAGGTTCCGTTTGGATCGGTGTAGATGTAGCCGGGCGGATTGTATTGACCGCCATCGACGCAGTACCAGAGCGAGCCGCTTGGGACCACGAAGTCGAACAGATCCTGGCAGCCGGGGGCCGAATCCGTCAGCGTTCCGTGGAAGCCGGGCTCCGGCGTGAAGGCCACGTCGTAGTAGGGCAGGAAACCGTTTGGCTGCGGAGTAAGGTAAAACGTTCGGCGCTGGCCGCCAAGTGTGAACGTCACGCTGCCATCGGGACCGACGGTGAGGTTGACGTTGATGCCGAGATTCCAGCCGTAGCCGAAGTCGCCGCTTGTGCCGGCGTTCAGGCTGTCGTAGGTGCGTTGGATGTTGATGGCGAGGCCAGTGGCAGGAACGACGAGGTCGGTGACAGTCGCAGTGACGCGGCCCGGCTTGTAATTGCCCGCCACGGTGACCAGTATCAGGCTGTACTCAAATTCCCCGCTGGTGTTTGTGGCCTGCAGTTGAATCCAGTATGTGCCATTGGACAAAGTCGTGGTGTCCAGCGAGCTTATCGTTCCCAATTGGGAGGTTATTGGAAGGGGGGTGACGTTGTTCGGATTGTTCGCCGGATAGTAATTGAGTGTGCCGCTCTGAATTTCTATTCCGGATTCGAGGGCAATTGGCACGATGCCAGTCACGGTTGATCCGTAAGTCGGAGCCCCGATCCATCCCTGCACTGTCCCTGGAACAGGGGTGACTGCGATGGGGAACTGCAATGAACCGCTTGTGGTCGAGTCGCTTGCGCTCAGTTCAACCACATAGTTCCCCGCCTGACTGAATGAAGCGGTTGTCACTGCCTGCTGTGGAGTCGTAAAGGTTACTGCACCCGGTCCGCTGACCTGGCTCCAGGTAATGTTCGGCAAACTTCCCGCAGGTAGATTGCTGTCGGTGACGGTCCCGGTCAACTGGAGCGTGTTCGGCAGGGCAATTGTGCTGAGAGCGTTAATTCCGATATTGATCGTGCTGCCGTTGCCGCCGGAGGCCGTTGTCGTAGCTGGAGGAAGGGTCCAGGGGACTGTGGCAACAGCCGAGCCGAGAGATGCGTTCTGGACAAAGGCCGCCGCGTTGGCATACGCAACGCCAGGGTTCACATTCTGGTAAACGAAGCTCGCATGACCGGTGACATCCGTTGTTGCGGTGAGTGTCAGATTATCGACGCCTGTGACCAGCAGGCTGATCGTAGCGCCAGAGATTGGCGCACCGTAGGCATCAACTGCAAGGACACCGAATGCCTGCTGGCCGCCCGCGGGGAGGGCCGGGAGAACTCCGCTTGGCAAAAGTGTGAGAGAGCCGGCCGGAGGTGGCGTTGTATACGAGGTCCATGTCACGGTTGTTGGACTGGAGACAAGGCTCGTCTGTCCGGATGGGTACGCACGAGCTTGCACAACATCGGTTCCGGCGTTGGCCCCAATGTAAGTAAAGGTCGCGGTCCCCGTTGAATTTGTGGTTGCCTGTGTCTGGAGGTTATTTGCACCGCTCACTGATAACGTTGCCGGCACGTTCGGCAACGCCGTCCCGGAGCCATCCGTAACGAGCGCCGAGAAGGAAATTGGCTGCCCGACAGGATAGGAGTTGGATGTTAGATAAAGCGTTGGGAAGTAGCTGTCGTTGTAGAAACGGAGTCCGGTAATCGATCCTGGATCGCCGTTCGCGTTGTACATCCCTGGCAATCCCCAGCTTGCCGTTCCGCTCTCATAGACGACCGAGATTTCCTGACCGAGAGTTAGCCCGGTCGCGGCAACGATCGGATTGGTGCCATTGTTCAGGCCGAACTGGTAATTCGAGTTCAATCCCCCTGCGTTCCAACTCCACGGCTGCGCGGTAGGCGGAACAGTGACCAGTGTTCCATTGACCTCAACGGTAAAGCCAGCGCCTGCGTTATCCGGATAGTTATCGTCGTCCACGCCGAGTTGGAATTGCGTTGCGCCCTGGGGAACCACGAAGGTCCGCGGCGACGCCCCCACTGCTATGGGCTCAATCACGGTTCCATTCGCATCCGTGAATGCTCCCAGCAGTCCTATAAGGCCAATCGTCGGTCCGGCTGATAGCGCAACGCTTCCTTCCGTAGTCGCCGTCACTGGCGCAATCCAATTCACAGTGACGGAATTCGACCCCACTGGCTGACCGCTAACCGTCGCACTTGCCAAAATCGTATCGGTGCCTGAGTTTGATCCAATGTAGGCGTACGAAGCGATACCGTTTGTGTCGGTTGTGGCGGTGCCTGTGGTGCTGTTCGCGCCATTCACTGTGAAAGTGACGGCAACGCCAGGCTCAGGCACACCACTCTGATTAAGCAGCGTAGCTACAAATCCTTGGGAACTCCCCGTCGTGTAGGGAGGTTGATTGGCGGCAACAAGCGCGATTGGTGCAGGCGGCGGCAAGAGGGTTACTACAGCCGTTCCTATGACTGTTCCGTTCGCGGGACTTGTTGCAGTGATGGTTACAGTTTGCTTGGAGGAGATTCCGGCTGGTGCGGTGTAAAGGCCACCCGTGCTCAGCGCGCCCAAGGCTCCCACGGGTAGGGACCAGATAGCGTTGGAGCCGCAACTGCCCGTGGCGGTGAACTGCTGAGTCTGGGAAGCGTAAAGACTAGTAGTCGCCGGGAGGACCGCTTGGGCATTTTCAGAGTAAAGCCTATAGAAGGTGGATGGCGAACTCTGGTTTTTGTACTCAGTGGCGATCCAGTCGGCATTGCGGGCGATATTCGATATACGCGCTTCGTCGATTAAACCGCTGAAGGCAAATCTCCCGCCGCCCCCGATATTTGCCACTCCACCCGAATTGCTGATCTGGCCGGAATCTGTGTAAGAAGTTGTCGTCTCCAAAAGCCCATCCACGTAGATTAAGACCGCCTGCCCGGTGGTCCTGACTGCCTGAATCTGATGCCAGTGGCCATCGTTAACAACAGAAATCCCGCTCGCAGAGACTACCCCGCCTGTATTCGTGCGGAAGTATGCGACGGCATCGTTTGAGTTTCCTCCAACAGTTGTCGGGCCAACCGAAAGATAGGCTAATGGGTTGTCATCTTGAAGCTGCATCACGATAAGGTTATTTCCGGTTGTTTTGACCCATGCAGAGAGAGTCATGTCGCCGGAGAAGTTCCACTCGCTGCCGGATGTGGGCAGCGATATCGATGCGTCGCTCACCCCATTGAAGCTTGCGGCCCCGTCGATTTCTCCACTTGCGGATGTCACGCCCGAAATCGTGCCATTGTTGCCATTCGTTGTAGAGTCATTGGCGGACAGAATGGTACCGTTCGGAAGATGCCAAACGCCTACGAAATTGCTGTCCCACACGGTTGTCGGGTTTTGTTGCGATGCTGTGATACTGGAGTTGCCGTAGAACGCGTACATGACGGTGTCGGCACTGTGCGAAAGCGTTGGAATCTGCACCCAGGCGACAACTTGTCCGGCAACCGGGTCATACTCCTCGATCTCGTAGTTCAGAATGTTCTGGCCGGCAGGGTCTGAGGTGAAGATGATGTCGTAGCCGCTGGAACTGGTGACATGCCCGCCGTTTGCCGTGGATTTGAAGCCGATATCCGTTGTACTGAAAAGGAACGGGAAGTTCACCTGGTCGCTGTTTTGGACCTTGGTGTGATCGATAACAATCACGCGCTGATAGCCATACCCATTCGCAACACACTGAGTTGGAATGAGGGTTATCGTGGCTGAAGCGGATTTCGTCGTGTCTGCCTGGCTGGTTGCAGTAAGAGTCACTGTCTGTTGTGCCGGAATTAACGCTGGAGCCGTGTAGAAGCCGGTCTGGTCAACCAAGCCAATACCTGCTGGGCTGATTGTCCAGTTGACGCCTGTGTTGCCTGTGTTACTCACAGCGGCGGTAAATTGCAGGGTTTGACTGGCACCGAGCGTGGCACTGGACGGAGTTATCGTGATCGAAACGGATGGGTTGACAACGATGCTCTGGGTCACCTGCGTCGCTGCGGCGTAATTGGCGTTGCCCCCCTGATTGGCGGCTACAACCACGGTGCCTGGACCGTTGATTGTCAGCGTGCTCCCCCAGATTGTGGCCGGGCCAGAGACCACACTGAAGGAGACCGGCAAGCCCGAACTCGAAGACGCTGAAAGTGCGATCGGCGATACGCCATATGTCACGGGCGACGCAGGAGCAGCGAAGGTGATCGTTTGCGCTCCCGCTGCAACTGTGAAGCTGGCGGTCTGGTTTCCCGCCGTGTAGTTGCCGTTGGCAGCTTGCGAGGCTTGCAAGACGACCGCCCCCACTCCAGTGATCGTGACCGTCGACCCGGAGACCGTCACCGGGCCGGAGATCACAGAGTAGGTGAATGCGCCCGCAGAATTTGAGCTTGCTGCGACTGTGAACGGCGCGGCGCCATAGGTCTGGTTGGCGACCGAGAATGCGATCGTCGGACCTTCAGCCGCAATCGCAAAGCTGGCGGTACTCGTTCCCGCCGTGTAGTTGCCGCTGGCCGCTTGCGAAGCTTGTAGGACAACCGCACCGACTCCAGTGATGGTCACCGTCGAACCTGTGATTGTCGCCGGACCCGAGATCACGGAATAGGAAATTGCTCCAGGGGAGTTCGAGGTTGCTGCGACTATGAACGGTGCAACGCCGTAGGTCTGGTTGGGTACCGTAAACGTGATCGTTGGTGCAACTGGATTCACTGTTAGCTGCACTGACTGCGTCACCGTGTTGTAATCAACGGCGTCGGAAGGCGTGAAAGTCACCGACAGTGAGTGTGCGCCGGCCGTGAGCACTGCTCCCGCGACAGGCGTGTACCCGAACGAACCCGCAATGAGAGCCGAAGCATCAAGCTGTGTGGAACTCAAGGGGGTCCCATAAGCCATTGGCGACGGTGTCGGCCAGGTCACTGTTGGTGTCGCCTTGATCACCGTAAAGGGCACGTTCGCAGATGCCGAATTGTAAAGAAAAGTGTTGGAAGGCGTGAATGTTACCGTAAGTGTTTGCAATCCGGCACTCAGCACACTTCCAAAGGTAGGCGAATATGCGAATGTTCCGGCGACGCTCGTAGTTGCATCCAGTTGCACGGCGCTGAGAGCCGTTCCATAGGAAATTGGCGCTGGAGCAGACCATGAGATCGCTGGCGTTGTTCTAGGCGGATAAAGCGTGACGGTAGCTGTGCCATACTTGGTGTCGTCATCCTGGCTTGTTGCAGTCACTGTGACAGCCTGCTGAGCAGTCACACTCGACGGTGCGGTGTAGAGTCCTGACGAACTGATCGATCCAGAACTCGAAGGACTGATCGACCACGTTACGGCGGGATTCGCAGTGTTGCCAACGGTCGCAGTAAATTGCTGTGTCTGGCTTGCATAGAGACTTGCCGATGCTGGGAGGACGTTGACCGTTACGCCATCGAACGGATCACCGTTGTTGCCGAAGTTTGAGTTTCCGTTGATGTAGATTTTGTCGGCAACCAGCATCAGAAAACCGTTGACATTGCTGCCGGTAATTTCGATCTCGTCGCTGGCAAAGTAAAGCGCCCCATTGAGGACTGCAGTCGATCCGCCATTGATCTGATCGATGCACGATCCCGGCGTCGAGCAACCCGCCCGATTACCAAAGAACAGTATCCCATTGAGCGAGCCGCTCGTCGGCGCAGAGAGGTTCGCCGTGACCTGGCCGCTGATGGTGATAGGGGTATAGTTATAGCTCTGCGAGCAACCCCAGCCGGAACTCGACGTGTTGTAGAAGGTGACACCGGATCCACTTACCTGCGCCTGTGAGTTCAGAACAAATCCACCGCCAGCCATGATGTATACGCCGGGGCTGAAATTAAAAGTCATTCCATTTGTGTTGCCGATCGTCAGACCGCCGCAGTAGATTCCTGGAGACAGCGTGTTGTTCCGCGGCTTCGAGTTCATGTCGTAGTAAGCATGGCTCGTGCTGATCATCGTGCTCGAAGTTGGAGTTGCAATGGAAGAGAGCGGGTCACCAGGGCTGGTTGTCTGCACAGCCTGCGCTTGCTTGTTGCTGATCGTGTCCCAGAGTTTTGTCTGCCCAGTAAGAGATGCTCCTCCGATTACGCTCACCTGTGCATGGTTTTCGAGATAGAGCGTTTCTGAACCCTCCATCTCAAACCCATCGCTCGCTCTGGACTCGACCACCAGGCCGCACGCCGAATACACCGACTGCGCGCCAGCGATCTGGAATGCGCGGTCAGCGGTCGGGTCAAGCGCGTAGAGGCACGCGCCTGGCGGCACGGTTCCAGGTGTTGCTTGGAGCTTTTCCGATTGGAAGAGGAAGGCAGTGAGAAATAGAAGGGCAATTCGGGCAGAACGAGACAAACGCATTCGATCCTCGGCAGAAGGGACAAAAAAGGCTAAATGATTGATTGAAATGACCGCGTTGGTTGGGCAAGGTAAATCCTATTTCTCGCGCCACCAACAGCCAGATGGAAGCCAATAAGATGACATCCGCGTTGAGTCCCTGCGGCCAGGCACCAATGAATCCTTGATCGCAATTAACATGGTCAAAAAACCGCCCCAGCCATGAAGAAACTTGGCGCGATGCCGCCAGGACTTCAAGGGCTGGAGATGTTTCTCAAAAAGAAAACTGATGCTGGCTAACAGATATCGCATAGATCGTTGGGAAAAGTCAAAAAAACTCCGTGATAATTCAAATGCGTAGGAAGGTAACATGGGGAGTAAGTACTATGACAATAATGAAAGTTAAAAACAGTCAACATCTGGCGGCGTTTGATTGCTGGGAGCTTTAACTTTCTTGCAACCCCATTTATTGCACTCAACGAGTCGATTGAGAGGATGAATGCGACTGTCAGAGAAGCGCCTTAACCGCTTGCTTGCGATTCGCCATAAGCAGTGTCTCTCTCGCAATTGCCTGCTCCTTCCTCGACAGTTTTCAGGCTGAACGTAGAGAAAGGCTTCTTCAATACGACCCTCCAGTGGTGTATGTTTTCGCAGCAGGTCAAAGGCGTCAGAGAGTGATTCGGCTTTTCCCGCTGGTGTCAGACCCCGTGCGCCCGATGCTCCATGCGGTGCTTGGCGCACATTTGTGAAAACCCGGCATTGAGACGTCGTACGGCGTTATCTTGAGAAGCTCAATGACTACGCCGAATCCGGTTCTGGAGTGACCTTGGCGATCTTGTCTATAAAGAGCTGCACCCGCGACAGAATCAGACGAAATGATGCTTCAATATGCGACAACGCCGCATAGAGAACAGTCCAGCATAGGAGAACTTCCATGACAAACCATCACACTGGTGGAAAGACGCCGTCCTACCCCGAAATTGCCACTGCATCACTGGCGGGGCCGGAGGACACCGGAGACGCCCTTCGCTACACGTTCAGCCGGGCCATCGGCAGCAAGGGCTGATACTGAGACTCCATGCAGCGTCGCGTTGCGATCTTCTCCCGCGCCCCTGTCCGGCGCCTGCTTTGCAAGGGAGCTGGTCGCTAGCCGAATCATCGCAACAAGGCGGCACATCATGAAGAACAGCAAAGCCGATCAGACCCAGCTTCTCGCGGAACTCCGTCGGCTTGAGTGCAAGCCGCCCAAGAGAGCCGACCGGCTCTTCGCGAGGCATTTGAAATGCGAAGAGTCACAAAGCCTGGCGCATAAGGTTCGACCCCCCCTCCCGGCACCACACTTAAAGCATTTATCGTCGGATGTTTACTCTGAACCGTGATCCTTTGTGCCAAGATCGTGCCCAAGGATTCCCCCCCATAGGCAGCAGGCGGGCGCAGGATAGCGCGCGAACTGGTCCACGCTGAATCAGGAAGGTGAACCGGTCAACGAGTCAATCCTCCGTCGGGTTGCGATCTACGCGGTCGGAACTCCGGCACTGCGATCCGAGACTCGTTCATCTTGTTGAAGGCGATCCTTGGTTCTAAACAATACCCGTCGATGAGTTCTCGGATTGCGAGATTGTGAGTTTGTTGTGAGCTTTGAGACGTCAGGATTTCGAGACGGCGGACTTCGATTACTCAAGGTCCGGAAGCTTCAAAACATGCGTGGACAATTGCGCTTATTTCCTCTATTTGTTATGGATACGGCCTGCCGAATTTAATAACCACCCGCGACTGCGAGAAAAACGCAACCTGACCGATATATTGAGGCGCATGCGGGCGGGAAACAATCGCTTAGATAAGCTGATTCATAATACATTCAGCGAGAATTCAGGATTCGATCTTGGAGCGCTCCATGGACCGAAGAGATTTTCTAAAGACGAGCAGCGCATGTATCGCCGGCGCGGCCCTTACGCGGAGTGCAGAGGCTTCAATTCCGCGCTTTACGGAAGCTGGCGAACGCATCACGGTGCCCATGAACCGCGACTGGCTTTTTGCCAAACAATTTCCGGTACAAGGGGAGTCGGCGAGTCTTTTCGAGTCAAGCCTGGAGCGAGTGACGCTGCCTCACTCCAACGCGCACTTCGGTTGGCACAATTTTGATGAGGCACGGTATCAGGAGGTCTCCCTCTATCGGCGACACTTCGAACTCCCTAAGGTAGCCCCGGGGGCACGCGTCTTTATCGACTTTGAAGCGGCAATGACCAGCAGCCGTGCTTGGCTAAACGGCATCTACCTTGGCGCATACCAGGGCGGCTATACGCCCTTTAGCTTCGAGATCACCGAGGTGGTGCGAAGGAGCGGCGACAACCTGCTGGCGGTCGAACTCGACAGCCGCGAAACGCCCGGCATTCCGCCATTCGGCTACGAGATCGACTATCTCACCTTTGGCGGCATCTATCGCGAAGTCTCTTTGCGCATCGTCGCACCGAGCTATATCGAAAATATCTTCGCACGCCCGATGAACGTGCTCAGCGCACATCCCGGGTTGCAGGTTCAGGTCTTTCTTGATTCGGTGATGGAGCAGCAGCACGAAATTACAGTCGAAGCGACGTTGCTGGATGGCGAGCGGGTTGTGGGCACGGCGACTCGCAAGGTGCGGGTTCCCAAAGGCACCTCCGATTGGACGATTGAACTGCGGGATCTGCGCGAGATTGCCCTGTGGGCACTGGAGAAACCGAAGCTTTACGAGGCGCGCGTCCGGATGCTCGAAGGGGACCACGTGCTCGACGAAGATACGCGCCGGGTCGGCTTCCGTACAGCGGTGTTTACCGAACATGGCTTCGAATTGAATGGCCAGCCGCTCAAGTTGCGCGGCTTGAATCGTCATCAGACCTACCCTTATGTCGGCAGCGCCATGCCTCGCCGAGTTCAGCGGCGTGATGCGCAGATTCTCAAGCAGGAACTCAAGTGCAACATCGTGCGCACCTCGCATTATCCGCAATCCCGTCACTTTCTCGATGCCTGCGACGAACTGGGCTTGCTGGTACTCGAAGAGATACCGGGCTGGCAGCATGTCGGCGAAGAGTTGGCGTGGCAGGATCTCGCGGTGGACAACGTGCGGCGGATGATCCGGCGCGACTGGAATCGTCCGGCAGTGATTCTGTGGAGCATTCGCATCAATGAATCGCGCGACTTTCACGACTTCTACACGCGCACCAATGCCATGGCGCGGAGCCTGGATCCAACCCGTCAAACATGCGGAGTGCGTTACTTTCAGGAGTCGGAGTTTCTCGAAGATGTTTTCTGCATGAACGATTTCGGCTTCCCCTTGAAAGCGCCCAACCACGCTCGCTATCTGAATACCGAGTTTGTGGGCGCGGAGTGGTCGGTTCGTTCGGGGGATAACAACGACATTCACAAAGAACACATACTGCGCTACGCCCGGATCTACGATCAGTTGCAAAGCGATGCGCGCTATGCCGGGGGCCTCGGGTGGTGCGCTTTCGATTACGCCACCCATCGCGACTTCGGCTCAGGAGACCGCATCTGCTATCACGGCGTGATGGACATCTTCCGCGAAGCGAAGCCAGCGGCCGGATTCTATCGGTCGCAGTGTTCGCCGGCGGAAGAGGTTGTGCTCGAAGCCGGATTTCATTGGGCGATGAACGATGGTGCGGCGGGATTTTTGCCCGCGCCAATCTGCTCAAACTGCGACAGGATTGTTTGTTCGATCGGACGCGATGGGAAGTGGCACGCGATCATCGAATTGAAACCGGACCGGAAGCAGTTTCCGCATCTCCCTTACCCGCCCTTCTTTCTCACGTTGCCAAATGGCAACGACGACTGGGGCGACCTGCGATTGGATGGCTATATCCAGGGAGCTTTGAAGATCTCCAAGAGTTATTCGGGCAAGGGATTCGATCAGGCCTTTAGAATTCATGCGGACGATCTGGAGTTAATTGCCGACGGTTCGGATGCAACCAGAGTCGCCTTCCGCGCAACCGACGAATACGGGAATGTGCGGAGTTTGTCGATTGGACCGGTATCGCTGCGGATTGACGGCCCGGCGAGCATCGTTGGCCCGTCGCTGTTGAGTCTCGTGGGCGGTGTGGCCGCAGTATGGATTCAAGCGGGAGACAAAGCAGGAACCGTGACGCTGACCGCGACGCACGCGGAACTGGGCACCCAAGCCCTGCAAATCGAGGTGCGGGATGCGACCCCCGACGTGGGTCACTCGGCTTCATAGACTGCGTGTCGATGAAACCGGTGACCGGCCGTTCCAGATTTGCTTTCGCGCATGAGCGACTAAGTCTTCATGAGTATGGCTGGGAGTAGTGGGTCGCCCATTCCGCGCACCTGGCGTTCAGGAAGGTGCAGCTTCCGGATGCGCTGTCAATCTCCAAAATCATGTAGGAATTGGGGTCGTAACGGGTAGCTGCGGCGACGTAATGCTGGGGTCCGAAGGTGTGGGCGAAATCAACCCACTTGTGCCAGTGACCGCTCAGGACCAGTCGTACGGTATCGGAGTACTTGCGCAGGAGTGGATGCAGCCCGAAGTCGGAGAACTCTTTCGGTTCGACGATCCAGAGGGGGTAATGGATCAGCACGATAGTGGGCATTCGCTGAGCCAATTCGGCCTCGAGCCAATTCAACTGTACCAGCCCGAGGGTTCCCACGCCCTGGTTGTAGGCAGCGTCAGAAGTATCCCAAGACACGCCCAGAAAGTTATTGATAATAAGGAATTTCCAACCTTTGTGGTTGACGACCGAATACGGCGTGGCGTGGAGTTTGTCGGCGAAGAGTCGATGGGTCAACTCTCGGGAGATGCGAGGCAGAGAATAGTCGTGATTCCCGAGGGCGAGATGGACAGGAGCATGAAAGCCGGCTAGTATCTCGCCCGCGATGTCGAGGCGGGTCCGATTCTGGAAGTAGAAATCGTAATCCGTGGATGGACAATCGTGCACGACGTCGCCGAGGTTGAAGACGAGGTCCACCGCTGGTGACAGCCGATTGATGTGATCGCGGGCGGCAATGAGCCGCTCTGAAGTATGAAACAAGCTTTCGGAATCCTCGGGCGTTTCTTCCTGTCCTTTATAGAAGGAATCAATGATGTGGGTATCGGCGATGATCGCGACGTGAAAGCGCCTGTTTTTGGCATCAGCGTTCGGTTTTGCTGCCCAGAGCTTTGGGCTGAGCGCGACGCCTGCGGTGAAAGCACTCAAGGATGCGAATTGACGGCGGTTCAAGGAATCGGCCTGCTTTCGAATGAGATAGTCGAGTGGATTTACGCCGGTGATGCATCTTCGCGCAAACCTATGAAGGCGAAACGGGAACCTCGTCCCAGGCCGAACTAGCCGGTGTGGGACGAGGCGAAGAGTTGGATTGGTTTGGTTGAGCGCCTAAAAAGTCACTTTCAACGCTGCCTGTATCACACGCGCCGGAATGGGACCCGTTGAAGAGATTTGTCCGAAATTCCCACTTGAAATGCTGTGACTCGGGGCACCGAAACTGGGTGTATTGAGAGCATTGAACATCTCCCAGCGAAGTTGAGTTTTGAAGCGCTCGACGACGCTGAAGTTCTTGATGAACGCCGAATCCATGGTGTAAACCGGCGGCCGGTCAACGATGTATTTTCCGGCGTTACCTGCAGTTCCATATTCGTTGGGAGCAAAGGCGGCCTTGTTGAAATAGTCATTCAGCCAATGCGACTTGCCTCCCTGCCGGACTCCGAGAGGCTGTCCCGGAACCCGGTCGGCTAGATCCTGCCCGACGTCAAAGCCGGAGCGGTTTCTTCCATTGCCGGGGTTGATGGAAAAGGGTTCGCCCGACTCCGCAGTATAGATGGCACTGAACTGCCAGCCGCCAAGGACGTTCTTCATCAGGAAGTTGTTGCCCTTGAAGGAAGGCAGCAGGTAGTTGCCGTAGGTGACCCACACCAGTGGCACATTGAGGCTGGACAATCCCTTGTCGTGACCGACGTCGTAAGGGTCGCTGACGCTGGATTCGAAGGTTGGATCGCCTGAGCCGCCGACGTCTGTTGTCTTCGACCAGGTGAAGTTCGATTGGAGTTGGAAGCTGTGGGAGAACTTGTGTTCAATGCCGGCCTGCAAGGCGTTATAACTTGAGGTGCCGCCGTCCTGAACCTGAAGAATGCTTGAGAAGTTTGAGTTGATGCGCGGATTGTTGGAGGGTGGCTTGACACCTGCGCCGACTGCGACGCCAGGATTGGCATCCACCGTTGTTGCCTGGTGGAAGGATTCGCTGCCCACGTACGCGAGGTGCAGTGCGTTTGATTTTCCAAGTTGCTGATCCAGAGAAAGATTCCAGCTCTGTGTGACCCCAAGCTTCAGATTGGGGATGAAGGTGGCGGGAATGTTCTGTGCGCCTGCAAAAGTGGAACTGGCCGGGGGAGTCTGCTGGGGCCCTGCAAAGGGTGGAAAGGGGCTGACTCCCGCTGCCAGTCCGCCTCCGCCGGGAAAGTTTGCCCATGGGTTGTCAAAGGGGATTACCGCGCCCGTACCGAGGCTGTAGGTGGGCGAGAAAGGTGCGACGTCACCAATCATCTGGTAGAACGCGTCTTCCATGGGCGTGGTGAAGAGACCGAAAGCGGCGCGAATGGCGGTTGCTGGTTTGGGTGTCCAGGCAAAGCCAATACGCGGCTCGAAGTAGCTGTAGCTGGCCTTGTAAAGCTGGTCGTTCAAGCCGGCGTCGCCCGGGAACACCAAGCCAACGGGTGCATTGGGGAACCGCGTGCTCTGTTGGCCCGGCACATAGACCGCGCCACGTCCGCCCGCCACGTGTGCCGGTGTATTGGGATCCCAGCGCAGTCCCAGCGTCGCCGTCAGGTTTGGCTTGATCTTGAACTGATCCTGCGCATAGAGTCCCAGCATCCATTGCGATGTGGTGTTTTGCTCGCCTGCGCCCTGGGTGATGCTCTGCGCGTCTCCAAGCAGGAAGTCGGCAAACGGTACGCCGGTGAACTGGCCTGTGAAGTTGATGATCGGACTTTCGACAAAGAGCGAACTTTCCGTGTGATGCCGATGGAAGACGTCCCCGCCCGCGGCCAGGGTGTGCCGCCCGATGACCTTGGTGAAGGTTTCAGTGAGGCTGTAATCCATACGCTTGGTTTTGAACGGGTTGCTTGAGAAGGAAGTGAATCCCACGGTGGGCGAATAGGAATTATTGTTGCCGTCGCTTACGTTGAAGCCTTCCAGGTAGCACTCATTCGGCGGGTCTTGCACATTGATGAATTGTGAGAGGCAGATGGGCTTGCCGCTCGCGTCCAGCACGGGAGTTCCGGTTGTCAGGTCGTAGCCGATGTAGCCGAAGGCCAGCGTGTTCAAGGTGGTGGGGTTAATCGTCCACGTATGGTTGAGGACCTCGCTCAGGAATACGCCATTTGTGCCGGCAACCCCAACCAGAATATTGCCTGGCGTGGTCTGCGCCGTCTGCTCGTAGTAGTTCACAAAGCTGCGGACAAAGAGGCGCTGCTTGTCGTTCAAATCGTAGTCGAGACGCGCGGTATTTTCATCATAGGAAACCGGCTGGCGTGGATAGGCTACATTCGTCTGACCGGTTTGCGGGTTCTGCCCCACTGGGATGTCTGCGAGCATCTTGACCGCTCCTGGACTGAAAAGCGCGGGGTTGATCTTGTTACCGACGAAGGGAGCGGGGAGAACAATAGGGTTGGCGCCGGTGAGCAGGGCAGTAAAGTCGCCCTCGCGCTCGGCCTGCGTCGGGGTAAACACCACGTTGGTCTCGGCCTGGGAGCTTTGCCGCGTGCCCTGGTAGTTGGCGAAGAAGAATATTTTGTTCTGAAAGACCGGAAGATAGCCACCGAGGGCTCCTCCAAACTGATTGCGATGGAGGGGATCCACTGCCTTTGTCGATCCCCAACCGGGGCCGCTGAAATAATCTGCCGCGTTGAAAAGATTGTTGCGGAAGAACTCGAATGCGCTGCCGTGGAATTGATTGGATCCCGACTTGGTTTGAATGCTCACAATGGCGCTCGGCGCAAATCCATTGCGAGCATCGAAGTTGTTCGAGACGACACGGAATTCCTGGGTCGCGTCTGGATTGGGAAAGGGGAGGGCAAGCATCAGATATGTATCCATGTGCGAAACACCGTCGAGCAGATACCAGGTGCTGCCCTGCCGCTGGCCGCCTGCCGAAGCCCCGGACTCGTTTGGAAATGAGTTAGTGGTCTGCAGGGTGGAAGCATTGCTGTTCAGTTCGTTGGTTACACCTGCTGACAGCAGCACCAGCGTTCCCGGATCGCGACCGTTCAAGGGTAGCCCCTTGATGGTATCTTCGCCGACCACCTGGCTCAATTCGGCGGTAGTGGTGTTAATCAACTCGGGCCCCCCGTTGACAGTGACCGTCTCTTGAGATCCCCCGGCTTTCAATTTGAAATTCAACGTGGCGGAGTCTCCAACGGTAAGCTGGACTCCCGTCTCGACCAGCGTCTCAAACCGGTCTGCCGCCACATTAATCTTGTAATGTCCAACGGGTAGTGAGTTGAATGCATAGTTGCCAACGGCATCGCTGGCAACCGCAGTTACCAGGCCGGTTTCCAAATCGGTAGCAGTCACCTGGGCGTTCGAAACGAGCGCACCACTGGTGTCTGTGACCGACCCCGAAAGCCGCGCGCTTGTGCTGGATTGCGCAAAGCAATAAGGCCCGGACAGCATTGTGATAAGTATCAACAAGGCTGCCGCGCCCCGGCCGAACGGTAATGGGAGCGTATCTTTCAGCATCGTCCTCTTCTCCTGACCGATCGCGCCCTCAGTTTCTTTTTCCAACATGCGGGGAGCGAATCTGGGATTACCTTGCTCTTTGCGGTGAGGTGGAATTCAAGTGTGTGGAGGAGGGGGGAGAGGTCATTGCTCGCGAAATGCAGCGTCAACCCAAAGCCGCAGAGTCCGTTAGTCGTTTGTTAAACTTCGATGAATCCATATCCGGTGCCTTCTTTTATAGCGGGGTATACCCCTCTTTAAGCAGGTTTTTTCGATCTTCACCCAGCTGAAACAAGATTGGGATATAAAATGCCGGTAAGTACGAAGAATTGAAAGAGATGCCAATGAGAACCGCAACTGAAACATTTGAATTCTCAGAGGAGCGCGCTACAGGTCTAAGCGAGGAGCAGTTGGCTTCGTGCGGTGAGGAACGTAAGTCCTTGAATCGAATTCTTGCCAGCCGGAACTTCAACAAGGCACCGCTGCTTGCGGCATTTCTAAGTTATGTATGCGAGGCATCGCTTGCGGACAAGAATGTCCGGATCACCGAACAGAACATTGGCGTCAAAGTCTTCCGTCGTCCAACCGATTACGATCCGGGGGAAGACAATATTGTCCGCAATTACGCGCGACAGTTGCGTAAGCGTCTGGAAGACTACTACTTTCGGGAGGGGAAGGACGAGGCGCTGCGCATCGAGATCCCCCGGGGCGGCTATATGCCGGTCTTCCTGCCGCGGAAACAAGCAGATGAGTTGGCGGCAAGTGCCGAAACCATTGCGGAAGCTACTGCCGAAGCCGCGGAGTCTGCGGAGATTGACAATCAGGAATCGCATCCGGAGATGCACGTCGTCAAGCCTGCGTCGAGGAGTCGTATCTGGACCGCGGTGGGCCTCTTTCTTCTTGTACTTGTTGGTTCAGGAGTGTGGCTTTTGCTGCCCCACACGCCTATCGTGGACGCCAACGGGGCAGGACTGAGTGACTTCTGGCGGCAAGTTTTTGTGCGGAACAAGAACACGTTTATTGTGCCCGCAGACACTGGTTTTGTAATGGTCCAGGAGATGGACCGGCGCACGTATTCACTTGCCGAGTATGAAAGCTGGCCCAGCGTAGAGCAATACAACCACATCTATTCCACTTACCTTCGGACGCAGAGGTATACCAGCGTTCTGGATCTGCGGATGGTTGAGCTTTTCGACCACCGTCCTGAGGCGGGGTCAAGTCGTTTAGTCATCCATGCAGCGCGGGACTTGAAGATTGAGGATCTGAGCGAAGGCAACGCCATCCTTCTGGGCTCGATCTATAGCAATCCCTGGGTGGAAGTGTTCCAGAACCGGCTGAACTTCCGCTTTGTCTACGACCCGGCGAATAACCGCTCGTCGATCGTCAATCTGCATCCGCAATCTGGCGAGCAAGCCAATTACGGGAGCAGTTGGGACAGCTACTCGCACAACACCTACGCGGTGCTGGCCTTTGTACCCAATCTATCCCACACGGGGCACGTGTTGCTGATTCAAGGACTGGATGGAGCGGGAACCGAGGCCGCGGCAAGCCTCCTGCTCAACGCAGAGGCCTTCCGTCCCATTCTAGATCGGGCGCGACGGCGCGACGGCAGCTTTCGCGGATTTGAGGTACTGATCGACGCTACCTCCGTGGATTCCCATGCCACCAGCCCGCACATTTTGGCCCAGCGACTGCTGGAAAACTGATCAATTCTTTTCTTGAATCAACTCCCGCTGGCATATTCTTGGAGCACGCAATGCGAGGAGGTAGAAATTGCAAAAGGTGCGCATGACATCTGCGCAATTGGCACAGAGAACTTTTCTTCTTCCATTCATTCTTGCCCTGTCTGTTGTTCTTTGTTGCTTGCCTGCGCAAACCCAAGTCCATTCAGAGCAAAGTGATCTTGAAGCCATTGGCCTGACCTGTAACTCGGCCGTCAATCCTCTCGGGGTAGACGACCCGCAGCCGCGCTTCCATTGGGGACTCCAACAGCGCGCTGAGCAGCTCCGTGGGGTACGGCAAACTGCATCTCGCGTACTTGTTGCTTCGTCCCTCACTCAGCTTGATCGCAATTCCGGCGATTTGTGGGATTCAGGCAAGAACAATGCGGGGCTTGCACCACAGGTTTCGTATGAGGGCAAGCCTCTTGCATCCGATACTGTGTATTACTGGAAGGTCCGCGTCTGGGATCATTGGGGCAGGCCGTCCGCGTGGAGCGAACCAGCGACCTTCCTGACCGGACTTATTCATCCGTCAGACTGGCATGCACATTGGATCGCCGCTGTACCGGACTTCCCACGCAATCGGCAGGCTCTCGGAACTGACGACACACGCGTAGCTTCAACGCCCCCGTTACCGATTTTTCGGAACACGTTTTTTGTCGACAAGCCAGTTGTGCGCGCAACTCTGTTTCTGTCCGGGCTTGGGGAATCGGAAGCGACGCTCAATGGAAAGCCAGTCACGCGAGCGATTCTCACACCTGGCTGGACAGACTATCGAAAAACAGTCTTCTATGACACCTATGACGTCACAAATTTGCTTCACACGGGTGTGAATGCGATTGGCGTGATGCTGGGCAACGGAATGTACAACGTTCAAGGATTGCAAGGGCGGTACACCAAATTCATCGGCTCGTTTGGCCAGCCAAAGCTGATCGCCGAACTTCGCCTTCATTACACCGACGGATCGACTTCGATCGTTTCAAGCAGCGACCAGTGGAAGACGACCAGCGGGCCGATCCTTTTTTCGTCCATCTACGGTGGTGAAGACTACGACGCTCGGCGCGCGCGGCCAGGATGGACGTTTCCAACGTTTCAGGACGCAGCATGGAACAACGCTGTTCCTGTGGATGGGCCTGGAGGGGAACTTCGCGCGGAGAATCTTCTGCCCGTAGAAGTTCTTGGAAATTATGCGCCAGTTAAGGTAAATCGCATCGGTGAGAATCATTCTGTTTACGATCTGGGTCAGAACTTCGCTGGCCGCCCCGAGATCACCGTGAGCGGCGCACAGGGTTCCTCAGTGCGCATTGTTCCGGGTGAATTGCTCAACTCTGCGAGACATGTAACCCAGGCGAGCGAGGGTGCTTCGCCCGACACTCCTGTGGTCTTCAATTACACGCTGGCTGGGAATGGCGCGGAGCACTGGACGCCGCAATTTACGTATACAGGATTTCGCTATGCGGAGGTGGAAGTCTCCGGCAAAGGTAGCCTGCCTGAGGTAAGACAATTCGAAGGCCAGGGCATTCGCGATGCGGTTTCCGTGGATGGAAGCTTCGAAAGCTCAAACGATCTCTTCAATCGAATCCACAAACTCATCGATACAGCCATCCAGAACAACATGGTGAGTGTTCTTACTGACTGCCCTACGCGTGAAAAGCTCGGCTGGCTTGAACAAACGCATCTAGCGGGTCCATCGATCCTCTACAACTACGATCTTGCGCTGCTGTATCGCAAGATGGCCGCCGACATGCGCGACTCGCAAACCGCCGACGGAATGGTCCCGGCTATTGCCCCTGAAGTGGTCGCATTCGTAGACGATTCCGGCAAAAACACAGACTTTCGCGATAGTCCGGAGTGGGGCAGCGCAATCATTCTGAGTCCGTGGATCGCGTACACGTTCTACGGCGATCCGCAGATTTTGCGGGATAACTACAAAGCAATGGTCGCTTACGCGAATTACCTCCAAACGCGAGCCAGCGATAACATCATCTCCTATGGTCTGGGAGACTGGTACGACATCGGCCCGGGAGCGCCAGGCAAATCGCAGCTGACAGGCGAAGGGATGACCGCAACGGCAATTTACTTTCAGGACCTCACCGATTTGGCGCGCATCGCCACCATTCTGAACAAGCCTGCCGATGCGGCTGAATTCGGGAGCCGTGCTACCGCGACAAAGGCATCGATCAACGCGCATCTCTTCCACCCCAATACCGACAACTATGACAAGGGCAGCCAGACGGCCAATGCAATGGCGCTTGCGCTTGGTATAGTGCCGGAAGATCATCGCTCTGGCGTGTTAAGCAACCTGGTCGCGGACATTCGTCTCCATAATAATCATGTGACTGCCGGCGATATCGGATTTCACTACCTCGTGCGCGCTCTCACGGATGGCGGCCGATCAGATGTGCTGTACGACATGCTGATGCGCACTGATAGTCCGAGTTATGGATACCAGCTCAGTCGTGGTGCAACGGCGCTGACAGAAGCCTGGGATGCAAATCCAGATTCCTCGCAAGACCACTTCATGCTGGGCCACGCAGAGGAGTGGTTTTATCGTGGCCTCGCGGGTATCGACTTCGACCTGAACCGCGAGGAGGAAAAACGGATTTGGATTCATTCCCAGGTTGTCGGCGATCTGCAGTTTGTATCGGCGTCCTACAAATCGGTGCTGGGCTTGATCGTCTCGCGCTGGCGTCGAGACGCAAACGCGCTGCGCCTCGATGTTTCAATACCGCCAGGAACCGTTGCCACCATTTCGTTTCCGCCCGCATTCAGTGCCGGCGTGAAAGAGTCCGGACACGATCTTCGAGGAGATGAAGGAGTGCTTTCTGTCAACGATGTAAATGGCCTGCTATCGATCGTAGTGGCATCGGGAAGCTATCACTTTGTTTCCCAGCGATAAGTCTGATTTACGCCCAGGCATTCCTCGATTTCCGCGGCAAAATTCAGATAATCTTGAAGCATGCACCGCTTGGCATGCCGCTTCAAGTTCGTAATTCTGTCCTTTGTTATGGGCGCTTTGTGGTTTCCTTCAAACGCCCAGCAAATGCCCCCGCCGGCGCCAATTCCCGAAGTCCCTTCTCCGCTGTCGCCAGAATCGTTGACGATGCAGAACCCTGCTACGTTCGATGAAGTTAAGATGGACTTCCCCATCGCAACAGGACCCTTTCAGCCCACATGGGAATCCATCGACAGAAACTACCCAGAAGATCCCAAGTGGTTGCGAGATGCCAAGTTTGGGCAATAATATACTTGACAAAATAGACGAGTCTCGATAATCTTGCATCATGGAACCGACCACTTTACAAGAAGCCATCATCTACTTCGCCAATCCAGTCAATTGCCGCGAATACCTGGTTGCACGTCGCTGGCCTAAAGGCGTTAGCTGCCCACGGTGCGGAAGCCATAACGTGCTGTTCCTTGAGAAGTACAATCGCTGGCACTGCCGCGAGAAGCATGATGCACCCCAGTTCACATTGAAGACTGGCACAGTGATGGAAGACTCGCCCATCGGCCTCGATAAGTGGCTCATGGCGATGTGGATGGTTGTGAACTGCAAGAACGGTGTGAGCAGCTACGAAATCCACCGGGCGCTAGGTGTGACACAAAAGACTGCATGGTTTTTAGATCACCGCATTCGCCTCATGCTCGGTGACGATTACGCTGGCGGCAAGCTGTCCGGAGAAGTGGAAGCGGATGAGACCTTCATCGGTGGCAAGGCTCGCAATATGCATATTGCCAAGCGCGAGCGCCGCATCACTGGTACTGGCGGGAAGGACAAGACAGCGGTGATGGGACTATTGGAGCGCGGCGGCAAGGTGCGCACAAAGGTTATCAGCAGCCGCAAGAAGAAGGAACTCCACGCCGAAGTTAAGAAACACGTTGAAGCGGGGGCGGCGCTTTATACCGATGCGCTCATGTCCTATCGGGGCCTC
>Ga0302276_10001368_pt1 | contig 21976 bp, 18 predicted proteins | sample III_Bog_N2_3_FD_198768 | JGI IMG/M metagenome (GOLD analysis project Ga0302276, IMG submission 198768) | Peat permafrost microbial communities from Stordalen Mire near Abisko, Sweden - III_Bog_N2_3 | ecosystem: Environmental > Terrestrial > Soil > Wetlands > Peat | place: Sweden: Abisko...
GGGCGCTGCCGGAGCAGAGTTTTCGCTTGAGAAAAGTCAGACGAGGCTGAACAGGCCCCAGGAGGTCGATTTCGGTTCAGCTTTTGCATAATTCTCTTTAGGAGATCGTAGAGTCCAAAGCATAAGGAACCTATGAAGATTTAGTGGAATTTGACCGGGATGAGCGCAAGAGACCCAATCAACCATTGCAATCTTACCGAGACCGCGATAAAGAGAGGATCAGCACAAGAGTCCGGCTCCGGGGCGGTGTGTTGAGGCTGCCCCGGCCTCCGGCCTGATTGGATCCAAGGCGAGAATACGGCAGACTCAGATTAGCCGCCTCCCTTCCCGTGTTCCAGAAGAGGAACCCCCTTCGGCAGGCTCTGGTACACACAGGATTCAGAGAACGGCTTCAGATTGCTGATTCGCCGCGCTCGTCGTTGCGGATGCGGATCGCCTCCGAGACGGGGCTGATGAAGATCTTTCCGTCGCCGATGTGGCCGGTGCGGGCGGCGCCGAGGATGGCCTGAATGACCTTGTCCTTGAAGGCGTCGTTGACGACGATCTCGAGCTTGACCTTGGGGAGAAGATCGACGGTGTACTCGCGGCCGCGATAGAACTCGGTGTGGCCCTTCTGACGGCCGTGGCCGCGGGCTTCCAGAATGGTGATTCCTTCGATGCCGGCTTCGAGCAGGGCTTCTTTCACCGGATCGAGCTTGGCCGGCTGGATGATGGCTTCAATCTTGAGCATGCCGAAACTCCTTGCCTGGTTGTTCCTTAAGGACAGTGGTTTGGGTTGTGGCTTCCCACCTTAGCCGCAAGAAGCGCGGCGAAGGTGGGGCACCCGCTGTTAAAAATCAGAGGATCACCCGTTAAGGTCGTAGCCTTCCTCGCCGTGCTGCGAGAGGTCAAGGCCGGCAGCTTCGTCGGTGACGGAGACACGCAGGCCCATGGTCTTGTCGACCAGCAAGAGCAGCGCCAGGGTTCCGACGATGGCCATGGCCCATCCGGCCCCCATGCCGACGGCCTGATTCAGCACCTGGCGCCAGTTGCCATCGATGGCACCGGTGGCGAGGGGCTTGCCGGCGGCGTTCTTGCCGAAGGCGGCGTTGATGGCTCCGGAGGCGAAGAGGCCGGTGAGCAGCGCGCCCATGGTTCCACCCACGCCATGCACGCCGAAGGCGTCGAGGGAGTCGTCATAGCCGAAGAACCGCTTGACCCTGAAGACCATGAAGGGGCAGACGATGCCGGCAATAAGGCCGATGGCGAGCGCGCTCATGGGCTGGACGAAACCGGAGGCCTGGGTAATCGTAGCCAAGCCGGCGACAGCGCCGGAGATGGCTCCCAGAGCGGTGGGTTTGCCGTTGCTGATCCACTCGGCGATGACCCATCCGATGGCGCCTGCCGCAGCGGCAAACTGGGTGTTGATAAAAGCGCTGGTGGCCAGCGGGCCGGCGCTCAGCGCGCTGCCGGCGTTGAAGCCGAACCAGCCCACCCACAGCAGACCCGCGCCGATGAAGCTGAGCACCAGCGAGTGGGGCGGCATATCTTCTTGCGGGTAGCCGGCGCGCTTGCCCAGGTAGATGGCAGTCACGAGGGCGGCCACGCCGGAAGAGATGTGCACCACGGTGCCGCCGGCAAAGTCCAGAACCGGCCAATGTCCGCCGTTGACGTTGAGGATTCCGCCCACGCCCCAGACCATGTGCGCCAGCGGGCAGTAAACCACCAGCGACCAAAGAGAAAGAAAAACGGCCATGGAACTGAATTTGACGCGCTCGGCAAAGGCTCCGGTGATCAAGGCCGGGGTGATGATGGCGAACATGAGCTGGTAAATCATGAAGGTCTGCTCAGGAATGGTGCCGCCATAGTTGGGATTGGGAGTGAGTCCCACGCCGCGCAGGAAGGTGTGCTCGAAGCCGCCGATGAAGCCGTTGCCGGCGCCAAAGGCCAGCGAGTAGCCGACGACGGCCCAGAGAACGGTGATCAGGCCCATCATGGCGAAGCTTTCCATCATGGTGCCCAGGATGTTTTTGCGGCGGACCAGGCCGCCATAAAAGAGCGCCAGGCCGGGCGCGGTCATCAGCAGGACCAGGGCCGCGGAAATCAGCACCCAGGCGTTATCGCCGGAGGATTGAGCGTCGTGGACGGCCTGCTGGAGGGAGGCGAATTGTTCCTGAGTCACGGGAACAGAGGACTGGGCGTGAGCCAGCGCCATAGCCGGGGGCCCCAGACAGGCAAAGAGAATCAGAAGTTTGATTGCGCGGCGACACATATGATTCCACTCCCAGAGAGAATTTGACGAGCAGCACCGATGCACGGTGGCGGAGTCCGGCCGCCCTACCGGGTGAACGGATAAGGAAGCACCGGAGGCGGTCTGGACGGGCGCAGGCCGGAGCCGGAGTTGAGGCGCAACGGAAGGCAAACGGGATCGAGCGACCATTGCCGACTGTAAGGGTGTTGAGAGGAATCTTACAGAATCCTTATGGAAATCGGCAAGCTCTTTATTGCATCCTCATTTGCTCTGGGATAAAAGCGCCCCTGGACGCGGCCGGTGATGGGTGGTCAATGACCAGGCGAGACGCCAGGGGCATGAAAGCGGAGAACAAAGAGTCGGCGCAGTGAGCAAAAGCGACCAACTTGCATCCGGGGAGGCGGAGTTATATTAGACATATGGCAGCGACGGTGGAGCGGGACCGGTATCTGTTTGGAGCGTTGGAGAGCAGCGCGCGGAACCGCGTCAAGCTTCAGGAAGCCAGCTATGACTTTGAAGCGCCGGAAGGCGTGCTGCTGACTTCGCTGGATTTTGCGGTGAACTGGATACGGAAAAACTCCATTTGGCCGATGACCTTTGGGTTGGCCTGCTGCGCCATCGAGATGATGTCGATGGGGGCATCGCGCTTTGATGTGGCGCGCTTCGGCGCCGAGGTCTTCCGGCCTTCGCCGCGGCAGTCGGATCTGATGGTGGTTGCGGGGCGGGTTTCGCAGAAGATGGCGCCGGTGATCCGCAGGTTGTATGACCAGATGCCGGAGCCGAAGTGGGTGATCTCGATGGGCGCTTGCGCCACTTCCGGCGGGGTTTTCAACAATTATGCTCTGGTGCAGGGCGTAAACCAGGTGATCCCTGTAGATGTCTATGTACCGGGGTGTCCGCCACGGCCCGAGCAACTTCTGTATGCGATTACGCTTCTTCAAGAGAAGATTCAGCGCGAGCCACGGAGCCTGCTGAAGACGCTGAATGTGGGTTAGGAGCGGTTCGAAGGGAAGTTTCAGGTAACAGGTTACCAAAGTTTCTTTCAGGTTACCTGTAAATCATTGCCAGGGGGACGGCAGGTCGGTAAGATGTTGAAAAAATTGTCGTCGTCCCCAAACCTCTTATGGTACGTTTAATAGTGCTGTAAGGACGCCAGACGATCCCTCACTTGTGAAGGACCGAGTCAGTTCGAGTTGGTGTTTGCACTCGCAAGCAGCCTTGTCCATTTGCCGTTCAGATTGATTGTGGAGGAAAAACGCATGTTCTCTCGAGTTTCAAAGTCTGTTAGCCGGTTGCTTGCCTTGGCATGTGTGGTATCGATACCCCTTGCTCTTGGCGCCCAGAACTCGGCGAAACCAGCCGCGAAGGCAGCTGTAGGCGATTCTCCGTCCCGGTGGGACATCTTCGCGGGCTACAGTTTTCTTGATCCGAACTCGCACGTCGATGGCACCAGCCCGCTCGGCGCAAAGACCCCGGTTGATTTCAAGACCGAGAAGATCGGTACCGTTGGGAGCGTTACCCGCTATTTCAACGACCGCTGGGGATTTCAGATTGATTCGGGCCAGCATGACATGATCGTCAGCTGCGAAAACTGCTTCAGCAACAGCGGCATTGTGACGGTGCAGGCTGGTGTGGTCCGCCGCTTCGCTCAAACAAACGGCAAGATCACACCGTGGGTGCATGTCTTGGGGGGCGGATTATCGCTTGAAGGTCCGGCTCACCAGAATTACACGCCCGGATACACGTTCACCCTGGGCGGCGGCCTGGACCGCGAGATCGCTCCCCATTGGGCCATCCGGGGCGGGGGCGACTATGAATTCGCGCATGTTGATTTTGGAGCGGCGCATCACTCCGTCAATGGCTGGCAACCCGGCGGAATCGCCAATCTCGAGGGGATTCGGCTGGTTGGGGGCGTCGTGTACCACATTGGCACGATAGCGCCGCCGCCACCGATAACCCTGGCTTGCGCTGCCAGTCCCACTTGGGTCTACCCCGGCGATCCGGTCACGGTAACGGCGACGGCCGGCGACGTGTTTCCGAAGTTGAATGTGATTTACAGCCTGTCGGGAGCCGGCGTGAACAGCAGCACGACGACGGCCACCGTGGCCACCGGCGCATTGGCGCCTGGGGCCTACACGGTGAATTGCGGAGTGAAGGAAGGCAGGCCCGGCAAGGAAGGCCTCAAGCCGTGGGAATCGGCCACCGCATCGGCCAGCTTTACGGTGAAGCAGTTTGAGCCGCCGACGATCAGCTGCTCGGTGAGCCCGACGACGATCAAGCCGGGCGATTCAGCCACGGTGACGGCCGTCGCGGTCAGCCCGCAGAACCGTCCACTGACTTACACCTACACCACTTCGGTGGGCACGATCCAAGGCAACGGGAACACCGCGATCTTCTCCTCGGTGGGCGCGCCAACCGGCCCGGTGACCATCGTCTGCACGGTGACCGACGACAAGAACCAGAGCGCATCGGCAACCATCAACGCAGACAACACCGTGACCATCACGGCCCCGTATGTGCCTCCAACTCCGCACGCCCAGGCGCTTTGCTCAATCAACTTCGCGGGTGACAAGGAGCGTCCGTCCCGCGTGAACAACGAAGCCAAGGCCTGCCTCGACGAGGTAGCTCTTGACCTGCAGAAGCAGTCGGATGCCCAGGCGGTTGTGGTGGGCACTTCGGATGACAAGGAAAAGGCCAAGACCGCCAGGGAAGAAAAGCTGGCGCAGAAGAACAAGCATCTGAAGGTTGTGGACCTGGCAGCCGAGCGCGCAGTCAACGCGAAGGACTACCTGGTAACCGAGAAGGGCATTGACTCTTCCCGGATCAGCGTAGCAACCAGCGCAACCGACGGGCAGACGGTGGAAGATTACCTGGTGCCCACAGGAGCGAGCTTCTCGACCGACGTGGCCGGAACGACGCCGGTGGACGAGGCCGCGGTGAAGGCGCAGCCGCGCAAGCCGCTGCATGCGGCAGCAACCCACAAGAAGCCAGCCGCAGCCAAGAAGATGGCCATGCCCGCGAAGTAGGCCGCACGGCCTGATCCGCGGTACAACCGATATTCCGGCCCCCGCAACTTGAACGGCGGGGGCCGGAAAGCTACCAGGTAGAGGTATTCCTCGTGGAATCATCAGAGGTTGACCGGCGAGCCGGCCAGCCTCTTTTGTTTTATGTCTCTTTTCTCAACTATTCTTGAGTCAGGGAGCCCGTGTTCCGCATGAATCGCTTGCGAATTTGCCTTGATAAGCCCCGGCGGTCTGAACGATTCGGGCAGATATCGCTCCTGGTTTTCCTTTCGGTCCTGCTTTCGCTTGCGGTTCCCGGATTGCGAGCGCAAGGGAATTGGAGCGCGATTGGCCCCGCTGGCGGGGATGCGCGCTCGCTCGCGGCGGTTCCCGGCCAGCCTCATCATCTCTACCTTGGCACCACCAACAGTTGGCTCTATGAGTCCTTGGATGGAGGCGCGTCCTGGCATCGGCTGGCAAAGCTGGACGGAACCGACGACCTGATCCTGGACCACATTGTTGTGGACCGGTCGAATCCAGCCACGATCTTTGCGGCGGCGTGGCGGCTGCAACATGCCGATGGCGGGCTGTGGGTGAGCCACGACGGAGGCCGGAGCTGGAGCGCCGTTGAGGGCTTGCAGGGCAAGTCGATTCGCGCCTTTGCGCAGGCGCCCTCCGACTCCAGAATCCTTTTTGCGGGAGCCCTTGATGGGGTTTTCAGAAGCAACGATGCCGGAGCGACCTGGACACTGATCAGTCCGCCGGGCAGCCAGGAGATTCACGAGGTGGAATCGCTGGCAATCGATCCCGCTGACCCGGATGTGGTCTATGCCGGCACCTGGCATCTGCCCTGGAAGACCAGCGACGGCGGCAAGAGCTGGCACAGCATCAAAGAGGGCATCATCGACGACTCGGACGTCTTCTCGATCATCATCGATCCAGTCCGGACAGACGTCGTTTTTGCCAGCGCGTGCAGCGGCATCTACAAGAGCGAGAACGGGGCGGAGAAGTTCAAGAGGATCGAGGGAATTCCTTCCACGGCGCGCAGGACGCGGGTGCTGAAGCAGGACCCGGCGCATTACGCGGTGGTGTATGCCGGAACCACCGAGGGGCTTTACAAGACGGTGGACGGCGGCAAGAGCTTCGAGCGCATGACCGGACCGGATGTGATTGTGAATGATGTCTTTGTCGATCCCGAGGACTCGAATCGCGTGCTGCTGGCCACCGACCGCGGCGGCGTGCTTTCAAGCAGCGACGCGGGAGCCAGCTTTCAAGCGTCGAACGAGGGCTTCTCCGGGCGCAAGGTCGAGGCGGTGCTGGTGGATCGCAGCCATCCTGAAGAGGTCTATGCGGGCGTGGTGAACGACAAGAGCTACGGCGGAGTTTTTCTTTCCAGCGACGGCGGATCGCGCTGGCGGCAGATCAGCGCCGGGCTGGATGGACTCGATGTCTATGCGCTGGCGGAGTCGCCGGAGGGAACGATCCTGGCGGGGACCAATCACGGCATCTTTGCACTGGACCTCGGCGCTCCGGATTCACCTGACGCGGGCTCTGATCCGCCGGGCGCAAGCTGGAGTCCGCGCAACACAATTCAGAACATGCTGGTGAAGTCGGCCACAGAGACCCACTATGGAAAGCGCGTCAATGTCGAGAAGCGGGTAAAGGACAGGGTGGACGAAATCTCAGGCCGGGTTTATGCGCTCGACCTTTCTTCAGAAACCTGGCTGGCCTCGACCACCGGGGGGCTGTTTACCAGCAAGGACAAGGCCGCCACCTGGCAGGGCGGCCCGGTGATGGACGCGGTGAACTATCTTTCGGTCGCCGCGCATGGGGCGCAATTCGCGGCTGCGCGGCAGGATGGGGTGGTGCTGTCTACAGACGCAGGCCAGACATGGGAGCCCATGGGCACTCCGGCCATGCTGACGCGCATTCACTGCGTTGCTTTCTCCGCGGATGGAACATTGTGGCTGGGAGCGCGGGAAGGCGTCTACTTTACGCGCGATCTGGGCAAGACTTGGTTGTGGGTCAACCGGTTTCCGCTCAACGACGTGGACGATCTCAGCTACGACGCTCACCTCGGCAAGGTTCTGGTCAGCTCGCAATCGAGCGACCAGGTCTACGCCATCGACCCCAAGTCTCTGGAGTGGAAGTGGGCGCAGACCGGCTACCGCATCAACCGGGTGCGCGCGGCGGGAGAGCGGTTGCTGGCCGCCTCAATGTATGACGGAGTGCTGATTGAGCCGCAGCCGGGGAAGTAGGGACTAGGGACTGAGGGACTAGGGACTGAGTTCCTGGCGGGGAAAGAATCTGTTTCTGTATCATGGGTGTATGCAGACTGAAACAGCGGCTTCCCGCCAAACAGCAGCCTTTCGAAGTCATGATCCGCGGCTTGAGCCGATTGCCGCCAAGGTGATGGCCGGCGAGCGGCTGGACTTCAACGACGGCTTGGCTCTCTACGGCTCTCCGGATGTGCTGGCGGTGGGCTGGCTGGCCAATCATGTGCGCGAGCGGCTGCACGGGGACGTGACTTACTTCAACGTGAATCGCCACATCAACCCCACCAACGTCTGCGTGGCGGCGTGCAAGCTGTGCGCCTTCGGGCGCAAGAAGGGCGACGCGGCAGGCTATACCATGGCTCTCGAAGAGGCGTGGGAGACGGCGGCTTCAGGCTACTCGGAGGCGGTGACGGAGTTCCACATCGTCGGCGGGCTGCATCCTGACCTGCCGCTCGAATACTTTCTCGACCTGGTGCGGGGACTTAAGGAACGCTTTCCCAAGGTGCACATCAAGGCCTTCACCATGGTGGAGGTGGCGTATCTGGCGCGGCGGGCCAAGCTGAGCATTGAAGAGACGCTGAAGAAGATGCGCGCGGCGGGCGTGGACTCGATGCCCGGAGGAGGCGCGGAGATCTTCGCGGCACGGGTGCGGTCGATTATCTGTGACCACAAGATCGACGGCGAGGAGTGGCTGCAGACGGCGCGGCTGGCTCACGGGCTGGGTTTCAGATCAAATGCGACCATGCTGTATGGGCACATCGAGAACGACGAAGACCGCGTGGACCACCTGCTGAAGCTGCGCGCGCTACAGGACGAAACCGGCGGCTTTCAGACGTTTATTCCGCTGGCCTTCCATCCGGAGAATACGGCGCTGGACCATCTGCCGGTGACTACGGGACTGACCGACATTCGCCAGGTTGCGGTGAGCCGGTTGCTGCTGGATAACTTTCCGCACATCAAGGCCTACTGGCAGATGCTCACGCCGAAGATCGCGCAGATTGCGCTGCGCTTTGGGGCCGACGACCTGGACGGGACGGTGATCGAGGAGAAGATCTACCACGACGCCGGCGCCACCACGCCGCAGGGCATGACGCGCAAGGAGCTTTGCCGGCTGATTACCGAGGCCGGGCGGATTCCCGTGGAGCGCGACACGCTGTACAAGGCGGTGACGCGCACTGAGGATAGCTTTACGGTGGCCGTATGATCCCTACCCTTGCATGGACCCCCGAAGGCGTGCGTTTTATTGACCAGACCAAGCTCCCGTTGGAGGAGAGCTATGTGCTCGCCACAACGTATGAGCAAGTGGCCGACGTCATCGTCACCATGGTCGTGCGCGGAGCGCCGGCGATCGGTGTCTCGGCTGCCTACGGCGTTGCGCTGGGCGCGCTGCGCACCAGGGCCGCTACGGCGGCCGAGTTCGCGCCGGAGTTTGACCGCATCTGCGCGCGGCTGGCCGCGACCCGCCCCACGGCGGTGAATCTCTTCTGGGCCATCGACCGGATGAAGCGGCTGTTTGCAGCGCTGCTTGCCACCGGCGCAACTCTCGACCAGATCAAGGAAAAGATTCTGGCCGAGGCGCACGCGATGTACGAGGAAGATATTGCCGCGTGCAAGACGATGGGATCCTTCGGCGCGGCGCTGCTGCCGGAGGAAGGCGGCGTGCTGACTCACTGCAACGCCGGGGCTCTGGCGACCTGCGGTTATGGCACCGCGCTGGGCGTGATCCGCTCGGCGGTGGAGCAGGGGAAGCAGATTCACGTCTTCGCCGACGAGACGCGGCCCTTTCTGCAAGGCGCGCGGCTGACGGCGTGGGAGCTGATGGCCGACCACATTCCCACCACGGTTATCTGCGACAACATGGCCGCCAGCCTGATGCGCGCCGGACGGATTCAGGCCGTGGTCGTCGGCGCGGATCGCATCGCGGCCAACGGCGACACCGCCAACAAGATCGGCACCTACAACGTGGCGATTCTGGCGCGGGAGCATGGCATTCCGTTTTACGTGGCCGCGCCCTGGTCCACCATCGACCTGGCTACTGCAACCGGCGACTCCATCCCCATCGAGGAGCGGCCAGCCATCGAGGTCACTCACCACGGCGGCAAGCAACTCACTCCGAATGGCGTGGGCATCTGCAATCCTGCCTTCGATGTCACTCCGGCGAAATACATCGCGGCGATCGTCACCGAGCGCGGCGTGCTGCGCGCGCCGTATGGCGAGTCGCTCAAGGCGATGAGGCGATCCGAAACGCTGTGACAAGTGCGGCAAGTTAGCCCCCCGCTGCGCGGGGATAGCGAGTTAGCAAGTTAGCTGGGCTAACGCTTAGCCAGGGTGGGCTTGGGCGCGGGGAAGGCTATCCTGGGCGGGTCGGCGAGGGTGATGGAGGCCTGGACCGGCTCGGTGCGGCTGCCGCGCTTGACCTGATTCTCCTTGAGCGTGAGGAGGCCGTTGGCGATTTCAGCGTCGGCGGTCCAGAGATCGAAGCGGGCCAGGGCCGGGGGAACCGTGGCCGGGCCTGCGGCAATCGCTCCGTGATGCCATTCAAAGTGGAGAGCGCCCTTGGCCGAGGCGGCCAGATCGCTGCCGGTGAAGCCGGAGAGCTCGATCTTGCCGTTGCCCTCGAAGAGGCCACCGTGGGAGCGCAGGCCGAGCAACTGGCCCAGGGCTGGCGGATTGAGCTTTTCAAACTGGCCTTCAAAGGCGTAGGCGGGTTTGTCGTTTGCGGACTCGGCGGTGTGAAGGGTACCGGTTCCGTGGATGCGTCCACCGAGCAGGCCGGCATCAAAGGCGGTGATCTGAGCCTGGTTGGCCACTGTTGAGACGGTGGCTACGGGCTGGTGGAGCGTGACCGGCCCGAGGATCAGGGATTCGGCTTTGACTGTGCCCTGAAGGCGCGGCCAGGATGGGGCGGCAGCGGGGCGCAGGCGTTCCAGGAGGGTGGAGAGCAGCGTGCCCGGCTCCCGCGCGCCCAGAAATGCCGTCTGCAGGACGGCGGCGTCGAGCGCGCCGAACTGAAGCTGGAAGGTGGGCGGACAGGGCTGAGGAACGTCACATGCGGCGGGCAGGGTGATGCTGGCCGTTCCCTTCACCGGGCCGTAGGAGAAGACGACCGGGTCCCAGCTTAGCTCGCCCGCGGCCAGGTGGAGCGTGGCCTGGGAGATTACGACGTGGTTGACGAGGTAGTCGGCCTTCCAGTTGGCGTTGCTCAGGGTTACGGTTCCGATGAGGCTGTCGGCTGGAATGGCGGGCGAGGCGGCGGCTGAGAGAGGCGGTTGGACTTGTGGCTGGATTGGCGCCTGGATGTGCATCCAGGGGCCTTCGGCGGTCAGGTCCACTGAGACGGGGCCGCCGCCAAGCTGATCCAGGGAAGAGGCATTGGCAATGCCGGCCACATGCGCCAGTTCCCGGGCGCGAGCGATGGAGAGCTGGCCGCGCGCTGCGATCTGGTAGCCGGAGAGCGCCAGGCGCGTGGAAACCGCGAGAGGCGCGGCTGCGCCGGCGGGGATGGCAACGGCGGCGACAAGCGCCTGTGAGGCGCCTGGCGGCTGATTTGCGAGCGCCGGCGCGGGTTCCACAAGCAGCTTGGGAATCCGGATGGGCTGGCTAAGGCCGGTGCCGCTGAGTTCAAGGCCCTGAACGGTGAAGCTGCCGGTGAGGGGCCCCTGCGCCGCCAAATGGGCTGCCGCGGAGTGGGCGCGGCGGGGATTCGGCGGCTTCTCCGGGGCGGCGTCGGGGGCAGCCGGTGCGTAGGTGATCTTGCCACTGGCAACTCCGGCGGCTTCGATGCCGGGAGCCAGGCCGCTGCGCAGTGTGCGCAGGGCGTCCAGAGCGGCGGCAACGGGGATGCGGTCCAGTTCGACGGAGAAGCGCGGCAACCCGGGCTGAGGGGGCAGAGCGCCGGCGAGCCGGATGCGGCCGTCGCCGAGCGGAGAGTCGCAGAGCAGGTGGTCGATGGCGCGGGTGGAGAAGTGCGCGACCAGAGTGCAGTTGGCGTCGAAGTCCATGGGGGCGACGGGAACAAACTCGGCGCGGTGGACGCCGGTCGCGCTGAGCCGGGCCTTGATCTGGGCCGCATCGTTGGCGTTGTCGAGGTGGAGTTCGCCGGTGAGGTCGCCGCGCCAGCCGGCGTCTGCGCCGAGAACCAGGCGGGTGAGCTGGCCGAGTTGCGCCTCGCGCCATTGCAGGTCAAGGTGCTCCAGCATCTGGCTCAGCTTTGGCGCCGGGCGAAGATTTGCCTCGAGGCGCACAATGCCGGTGTCGGCCTGTTCCAGGCTGAGGTCGGTGCGCACAGGCTGGCCGCGCAACCGGATGCGCCAGTTTCCGGGACTCTCCTGCCAGAGGGACATCTCCGCATTGAGCAGGGAAAAGGGAAGCTTTTCAGCGCCGTTCTTGATGTTGATGCGGGAGTTTGTGGCCTCAAGGTAGGGCAGCTTGAAGCGCTTGCCCGGCGCCGCGCCGGCCGCGGCTGATTGTGCCTGAATGGTTGCCGTGCGCAGCAGCGGGTCAAGGTTCCAGCCGCTGGAGGCAGTGCGCACCAGGTTCAGGCTGGCCTCATCCGCGCTGATCGAGTCGATCTCCAGACGCCCGCGCCACAGCGAGAGCAGGCGAATGGAGGCCGTGACGGTGTTGGCGTGAAGCACCGGCTCGGCGCCGTACGCGGGATCTTCCTCGACGGTGAGGTCGTTGAGCACAAAGCCGGGCCGGGGCAGCAGCCGCGCCTCGACGGAGGAGAGACGGACAGGGCGGCCCAGCGAGGCGGAGATGAGGTGGGTGATGCGGCTCTTGAAGCGGCTGACGCTCACCAGCGGGGGCACTATCAGCACCGCCAGGATGGCCGCCAGCGCCGCCAGAGCCAGCCAGAGCCGCTTATGCTTTCGTTGCCGGGGTTGCGCGTCGTCGGTCACGTTAGTTGTCAGTTGTCAGTGAACAGTGAACAGTGAACAGTGAACAGTGGACAGTGGACAGTGGACAGTGGACAGTGGACAGGGAACAGCTATCTGTGAACAGTATCTTTGAGAGAATCCAGCATGGCAAAAAGCATCTTGCCGACCTCATGGGTCAGGCTCTCTGCCTCATCGATCAACTGTGAATTCCCAATTCCCAGTGCCCGCGCAATCTCCAGTTGAGTTTGCAACTCACAATTCGAACCGCGTGCAATGCCCAGGAACTGTCTGAATTCGCCAGTTCCCAGTCTCCCTTGTCCCTCGGCGATGTTGCTGGGCACGGAAATCGCGGAACGTCTCAGTTGGCTGGTCAGCCCGTATATCTCTTCGCGTGGAAAGCCTTGCGTCAGGCGGTAGATGGAAACTGTCAGTTGCATGGACCTTTGCCAGACCTGCAAATCCCGAAATGATTGCACCATAGGACTCAACTCCAAACTCTGACCACTGCTCACTGACCACTGCTCACTGACCACTGCTCACTGACCACTGCTCACTGACCACTGTCCACTGTCACCGCACCCTGTGCAGCGTGCGGCTCCAGCGGGTTTCGGTAAAGAAGTGGAGCGCAATGTGGCCCATCCAGGCCAGACTGTTTCCAATCCCTGTCTGATCATACTGGGTCTCCGGGGTCTCGAAGGACCAGTAGTTGAAGAGCGGACGGCCGACGATGTTTTCTCTGGGCACGAAGCCCCAGTAGCGCGAGTCGAGGCTATTGTGCCGGTGGTCGCCCATCATGAAGTACTTTCCGGGAGGAACCACCAGGTCGCCATTCTCAAAATGATTAGGAAAATCAACGGCCCAGGCCTCGGTGGCGTTCATATTCATGGCCGGCGGAATGGAGGGGAAGTTGTCGAGGAATTCCTTCTCGCCGGGGCTGCCCGGTGAGTTGTCGGCATCGGCGGGCAGATTCTGGGCCACGCCGTTGAGGATGACGACACCGTTGCGCAGATGGATATGATCGCCGGGAACGCCGATGAGCCGCTTGACCAGGATCAGGTACTGGGGGTTCCCATCGCCGGTCGGATCTTCAAGCACCGGCTTGAAGAAGACCACGATGTCGCCACGCTTCGGCTCGCGATAGTGAACCAGCGGCATCCACTTTGAGGGCGGAGCAAATGTAATGCGGTCTACCACCAGATGGTCGCCCACCAGCAGGGTATTCTCCATCGAGCCGGAGGGAATGACGAAGTTCTGCCCGAGGAAGGTGAGCATGAACAGGCCAATGACAAAGATGGAACAGATGCTGGCGAGCGCCTCCCAGGGCGTCTCTTCTATGCGTTCTTCCACGGGCTCGGGAACTGGCTGTGCCTCAGTCGGCGTTCTTGGGGCGGGCGTATTTTTCTTCGTCATCCTGTCGCTCTTTTTTGAGTGGTCAGTGAACAGCGGTCAGTGAACAGTTACCAGGGCTTTTTAACTGTCCACTGCTCACTGTCCCCTACCGCACTACATGGAAGATACGCCTCCAGCGGGCAAAGCCCTGGAGCCGGGTTGAAAGGGGCCTGTCGTGTCCGAGTTTATCATTCGAGGCCTGTAGCGGGGCTTGCAGGGCGGCCTCCAGCGGGACCTGCTGGAGATCGGTCGTGGAAGGGCGAGTGAGGGAGAAGTAGATGACCAGCGGGCGCGCTACAATCTGGCGGCGCGAGACAAAGCCCCAAAAGCGGGAATCCTTGCTGTGATTGCGATTGTCGCCGAGGACGAAGTACTCACCATTCGGCACCACCAGTTCTCCGTCGCGGGTGAGGGTCTGCATCTGCTTCCACCAGAGCGGGTCAACCTGAGGATCGGTATAGATGCTGGCGGGAAAGTCGTCGCGGAAGGGACTGCGGTCGGCCGGCTCAAAGGCGGCATAGGGCTCGTTGAGGGGCTGGCCGTTGACGGTGACGCGGCCATCGACGATGCGCAGCCGGTCGCCGGGGACCCCCACCACGCGCTTGACCAGATATGGGGGCTGAGGGTGGTGGAAGACAACGATATCGCCGCGCGCGACATTCCGATAAGGCATGATCCACCGGCCAAGACTGCCGGCGGGGGCATAGATCTGCTTGTTGACGAGCACAAAATCGCCCACCAGCAGGGTGTGCTCCATGCTTTCAGAAGGGATGAGGTAAGGCTGGAGCACAAAGGTGTTGAGAAACAGAGCCGCCACCAACAGCGACAGGAGCGTGGCCAGGGCCTCCGGCACGGTAGGCAGATGAAGCCGTAACTGATGGAGCCTTAGCAGGAAGCCGGAGCCGTGGGCAGGGGTGTTCATCGCGCTTCTTTCTCCTCCTCGGCGGCGGATGAGCTTCCCCCGGCATCGGCGCCGTCTTTTTTCCCGGCGGCCACCAACCGCTCAAGCGCTCGCCGCGCGGCATCCTGTTCGGCGTTCTTTCTGGTGCTTCCCATGCCGCGAGCCAGGGATCTTCCAGGTTGCCCTTCCTCAGTCTTGAGACGAACTTCAACCAGAAAGCGCTTGCGGTGATCGGGACCGCTCTCATTTTTGATGCGGTAGACCGGCAATCCGGCACGCGCGGCCTGAAGGTGCTCCTGCAAGGCCGATTTATAGTTGCCCAGCGCGGCGCCGGATTGCAGTTCGCGGGCCAACTGCTCGGCGGCCTCTCCCAGAACCCAGCGGCTGGCGAAGGCTCGCACCGGTTCGAGGCCGCCATCCAGGAAGAGCGCGCCCAGCACTGCCTCCATGCTGTTGGAGAGCACGGTGCTCTTGCGTCGCAGACCGGTCTTGTCCTCGCTGCGGCTCAGGCGCAGGTGGCCGCCGAGGCCGATGGCCGCAGCCACCTCCGCCATGTGGCGGCGGCTGACCAACTGGGCTCGCAAACGGGTCAGTTCGCCCTCCTGCCACTCCGTGTGATGCAGAAACAGGATTTCGGCCACTACCAGTCCCAGTACGGCGTCGCCCAGGAACTCAAGGCGCTCATTGTCGCCTTTTTCAGCAACTTGCTCCCCGCCGCCGGCGAGGATCTGGCTCACGGGAGCCTGGTCATGCGCTGCCTGCTCGTTGGCTCCGCGCTCATTCGCTCCACGCTCATTAGCCCCACGCTCATTCGCTAAGGATCGATGCGTCAAGGCGCGCACCAGCAGTTCGGGGCTGGAAAAGCGATGCCCCAACGCGGCTTCCAATTCGGCAAGAACCGCTTCCATTCGCGCCTCAATCTGACTCGTTGACACCTTGCTCCCTGGCCGCGGCCTGAAACTGAGATTCCGGCCCGGCAGAAGCCCCTGCTGTCATTATTAGACGTTTCGCAACTCGTTGCAGGTTCCTGCCTGGGATTATTGAGGCTTTTCGGCCCCATTCTGTCCGGAGGTTCCCGGCTTGTCACCCTGGGGCTTGTCCGGCGCGGTTCCGCCGGCATCGTCGCCGGCATCCTCGTCGCAACTGTGGCCGCGGACGGCGTAGGCGGTCTTGACGCCGCGCTCGGCGGCCAGCCGGGTATCCTGTTGGCCATCGCGCGTTTTCAACGCCGCCTGATATTCGGAGATGGCCTCGTCGCGCTTGCAATCCAGATCAAGGATCCGGCCAAGGTAGATGTGCGACCAGGAGAGCAGGCGAGGGTCCTTGCTGGCAGCCAGGGTCCTCTGGAAGTCATCGACGGCCTGGTCGGGATGGCCCTGCAGGAGGGCCGCGCGGGCCAGGATGAAGTTGGCGCGCGCTCCGGTGGCGACCGCCTCCAGAGTCTCGGGCGATTCGGACTTTGACTGCCCGGTCAGCGCCTGGGAGGCCATGGCGCTGGCCCCGGCGATGTCGCCGGCCGCGAGGCGGGCCTCCGCCAGGTCAAGGCCGGCTAACTTGCGCGGCTTGCTGCGGGTGAGCACATCGTCGTCGGCTTCCTTGTCGAATTCGATCTGATGGGCCTGATGCGCCTCCGCTTCCACGTCCATGCTATAGACCATCTCGCCGATTGTGTCGGCCAGGCTGGCCGGATCCTTCTCAAACATGACCAGCTGCTTATAGAAGTACTGGGTGAGAACGAATCCCTGGGTCATGTCGTGATTCATGGCGGCGATGCGGACGGCGTCGACCTTCTGCTGGTAAAGCTGGCGTTCATGCTCATAGCGAGGCATCTCGGAACGGTCGGCGTTGGCCGGAATCTTGTACTCGGGAATGCCTGTGTCCATGGTGCGGGCCTCGATGGCCTTGATGAGGCATTCGACGGTGAGCGCCACGGAGTCGGAGCGGAAGCGGAACTCCATCGGCGCATCGCGGACTTCCTTGAGAACCGGCTGGGTCCGGTCCAGGGCCTTTTCCCGCGCATAGATGAGCGGCTCGATGACGTAATGCAGGTAAGTGTGGCGCACGCCGGCCATGGGGATGGTTCCGTTCACGGGCGATACCACCACCACATAATCGGCGCCGTAGATGCGGGCGTTGACCATGCGCGGCGAGAGCATAGGCTCGCTGACCACAATAAAGCGCCGACCGCTGTAGGTGGAGGCGGGCATCTTGAGGTAGAGGTTGGTGGAGACGATCATCTTCGTCAGCGGATCGTGAATCCGGTCTAACTCCTCGTCGAAGGTGCGATGCGCCGTCAGCCAGATGCCGTGCAGGTCAACGGCAGCGGCAAAATCGCGCAGCAGGGGGACAACCTCGATCACCTGGGTGGAGTCGGGGGGCATGTCGGTGAGATCGACCGAGGTCTCCAATTCCGGCGGAGGGGTAAGGTAGAGAGCCAGCGAGATGTACTGCGCGATGTCGCGCTCTCCGCCTGTCATGCGGTGCTGGGCGATGTAAAGGCAGAGGCGGTCGCGCTTGGCGCGGGCGTCCTCACTTTTTGAGAGCGCCACGTTCATCTCGTCCCGGACCCGCTTCCGGATCGGAGCGCTCTCCTCGAGGCCCTCGTCGTAGCCGCAGGCATTCAGCGCGGCGGCCATCACGAAGACCGGCTCGGAGGTGATCAGCGAGATGGTGGGGCCGGCGGGATCGACCAGCAAAGGGGCTTTTTCCTGCGCGGCCGGCTGTGAGGAAGAGGAACTCTGGCCCTTGGCGGAGCTGGCGCCGGGAGCCTGAGCGCTGGCTCCCGTAGGAGCAAGACCTGCCAACAGACAGAAAGCCGCGGCGGAAAAAACGGCGGAACAAGAAGATGCTTTGAACGTCATGGAGAACCCTGTTCAATTCTAGACGCATTGACAGGGTCAAAAGGGAGCGGCATGGGCAGGTTGGGCGCCTGCCCACGTCCGATCAGGTTACAGCGAGGCCGCGAGCGCGGGATATCGGCTCACGTGGCTGGTTTCATAGAGAGACAGGAGGCGCTGGCGCATCAGGTAGTAAGCCGAAGACGCCTCCTGCGCGTGGAGGGGGAGGGTAATGCGGAAATGCCGCAGTATGCGGGCGGGAATCATGCCGAGTTCCACTCGGCGGACGGCTCGGCGCAACAAGGCTGCGTCGTGCCTCATGCGTTCAGTTACGATGACGGCCTCTTCAAAATTCCATAGTTGCGCCCAGGCGGCCAGCGCGAGCATGATCTCAGCGTTCTCGCGCATTCTCTTCAGGCCTTCATAACCACCAAGGAACTCCCAGATCTTATCCGGCTCCAGATCGATCTGGCCGCGATGCGGAGTCAGGTAATCCACCGCCACCGTGGACACGCCCGCAAAATCCACAGGTTGCAGTCCGGCGACAAGATCGTGCCAATCACGCCGCGCCCGCTTCCGGGATGCGCGCCAGTCGGCGATCACAACTCCCGCGAACCCACACAGCAAGGCTCCGAAGGCCAAATAGGATAGCGCAAAGGTCATCTAGAGGATGTTACCCCTGAGCCCCCAATGTGTCAAGGTCATTTTTTACGCGTCGGTGCAAAGCCTGGATATAATCGCGCAACTGAGGCGAAATCGGCTGCCGAGCAGGCTCCTCCAGCCAGAATTGAACTGACCAGTAGGCGAGAACAGCCACGTAGACGGAGCTCCTCATGTGCTCCAGCTCTCTAAAGTAGAGTTGAGCACCAAAGTAACTATGCAGGCCGCCGACCAGGATCGCCACCACGGCCCAGGCGGTCCATCCATTGCCCAACGCCATCACATGGTTGCGCCAGCCAAGGCCCAGGCTCTTTGCAGTCCGCGTTACCACGGCGATCAGCTCGCAGATCACCAGGCTGGTGAATAAGAATCCCCGCACCATCAGGCGTCCGAGCAAGGATGAGGCAGGAGGAGAAACCAGCCAGGGGAGCGCGGCGGCAAAGAGGATGCCCGCCGCGCCCCAGAGGATGAATTGCCTTCTGGCGTCCCGGACCCAGGTTCCGGTGGGCCGCAGAACGATACGCGCAATCTCAAAGACAATCGCCAGTTCAAGGATGAACTCAACCAAAACGGAAGACCAGTAAACCCGCGCATACCAGTCCCTGGAGCCGTATTTGACAATCGCAGACAAAACAGGGTCCAACACCGTCTCAAAGCCCATGTACGCGGTGAAGACGGGAAAATCCCTCCATCTACGCCGGAGAATCAGAACGGCAAACAGGGCAGTGTTGCCCAATGAGGTAGCCGCTACCAAGATCCACTCGAACGCCGACAGGTTCATCTCACCTCTCGACTCCTATTCTCTCCGATGCAAGAGGCCAGGAGCAGGGAGAATTACAGAAACTACAACGCCAAATGCGCCTGCGGGACCGGTACGGGCCAAGGGTTGGTGGGGTCGGCGACGGTCATTTGCGGAACCGGTACAGGCCAAGGGTTGGTGGGGTCAGCCACGGCCATTTGTGGAACCGGTACAGGCCAAGGGTTGGTGGGGTCGGCGACGGTCATTTGCGGAACCGGTACAGGAAATGGGTTGGTGGGGTCAGCCACGGCTATTTGCGGAACCGGTACAGGGAACGGGTTGGTGGGGTCAGCCACGGTCATTTGCGGAACCGGTACAGGGAACGGGTTGGTGGGGTCAGCCACGGCTATTTGCGGAACCGGTACAGGAAACGGGTTGGTGGGATCAGCCACGGCTATTTGCGGAACCGGTACAGGAAATGGGTTGGTAGGGTCAGCCATGCAGATTGAAGCGGCGGAGGCGAACAGGGCGATTGCAAGGGCAATGCGGGTGGACTTTTTCATGGGGGCTCTCCTTCATCTAGCGCAAAGGTGCGCAAGATGAGCGTAGACCCATTATTTAGTCTTGCGTAAGTGGAATAGAAGGCGAAGTTCCTGAAAGATGGGAAATGAGAAGAATCCGGCGTCAGATACGCGCATTCCAGCCAGGCTGGAGGCCGCTGTGCGGCTGCGAATTCAACCAACTTTGACGCAGGTTGGGCGAATGGGACAGGCCCATCCATGCAGACAGAAAACCTGAAGAACATCCACGGAGATGAAGATGCGGCGGCCCAAGGCGCGGGGTAAAGGCCCTTACCCGCGCACGGAGACGCCGGAGAAGGAGAGAACCGCCAGGCCGGGGACCGGCTGGCCGAAGAATCGGGCCGGTTCGAAGCGGCTGGTCAGCAGCAGGTTCTCAACCTGCGCCCTGGTTTCCTCGTCGTTGGGGCCGGAGATGATGCGATAGTCGTAGACTTCGCCCTCGCCGTTGACATAGGCCTCGATCACCACCGGGCCGGAGACGGCGCCGATCTCGTTGCTCCCCGCTCCGCTGGAAAGATAAAGCAGCCGCGGCGCGGTGGCGTTGCCCAGCGGCTCGTCCGCGGCCTGCGCGGTCTCCGGCTGGGCAAACATGCTCACCAGCACGATGACAGAACCCATTAGCAGCACCGCGGAGACAAAGCCGGCCGTGGCCTGGAGCAGGAAGGGGCCGACTGTGTTTCTCCATGCCAGGTTCCAGGCATGGAAGGGGCTCTGGTGGCGGCGCGCCCGCTCATGGCTGATGGCCACGCGAAGGCGTAGCGGCAGGTCTTTCGGCACAGGCACCGGACCCAGGCCGGCCAGCGAGGATTGCGTCTCCTGAAGGGTCTTCCACTCTTCGGCGCACTCCTGGCAGCGCTCCAGGTGGGCGCCGACGGCCTGCATCTCGCGTCCGCTCAGACGGCCGTCCAAATACTCGGTAAACTTTGTCTGCATATCATTGCAGCCGTTCATTGCGCCTCCTCTCCGAGGGGCATCTCAAATCCCGTGTGCGCGGGGGAGCCAGCTTTCTGGGCCGAGCCGGTCAGAATCGCCTTCAAGGCAGCGCGGCCACGCACCAGCCGCGACTTGACCGTTCCCAGATTCACGCCCTGCATCTCCGCCACTTCCTCGTAAACAAATCCATCGATGTCACGCAGGATGAGGGTGGTGCGGAATGGTTCCGGCACCTGGCTCAAGGCCGCCTCAACGCGCGTCCGGTTCTCCTCGTGCGCCGCCATCTCAAACGGCGACTCGGCGGGGTCTACCAGTATCTCCTTCAGCCGCACCGTCTGCCCGGATTCGGCGTCGACCAGATCCTGATCGATGGGAATCTCCGCCTGCTTGTGCCGCATCCACCAGCGGCGCTGATTTGACGCCTCCCGCAGGGCGATGCGATACATCCACGTTCGCAGCGAGGACTCGCCATGAAAACTACCCACCCCCCGGAAGACCTTCACGAAGACCTCCTGAGTCAGGTCGGCAGCGGCCTCGCGGTCCTGGACGGCACGCGCCAGCAGGGAGAAGATAGGTTGGTGGTAGCGCGCGATCAGCCACGCAAAGGCCTCCTCGGAGCCGGCCTGAAGTTCCGCAATCAGAGCCGCCTCTTCGGATTGAAACGACAACGCGCTGGCAACATTGCCCATGGTGAGGTCCGCCTGCATTTCAGAATCCTCCCACGTTCCCGCAACTGAAGCACATTGGTCTCCCGGCCAATCTGCGCCGGGTGGAAAGCCCTGTCTTCCGGTTGCGGCCACTCGCCCCAACGGCTGAAAAAGCGCCGCTGGAAATTCCATGCTGCCCTGGAGTGCGCGGGAAACGGGCGCTGGCTGGTAGGCCAGGCCCCACGCACCCTATTGTCTTAGACACCGGACCCCCCCGCAAGTGTTCCCGGTCACGAAAGATTTTTTTATTTTGGCTCGGATTCGGGCCGGCTGCTGGCCTGGGCAGAGGCGTCTTCCGGAGCCGGTCCGGCCCGGCGGAGGCTGGGTTCGAGCCCGGATGCGGCCGGAGTTTGACGAATTCCGCCCCAGCGGAGACAATAGAAACGTTGCATCCCTTGCAGCAAGTGGGCCTGTGGCGCAGCTGGGAGCGCGCTTCCATGGCATGGAAGAGGTCATCGGTTCGATCCCGATCAGGTCCACCAATAAATCTTGTAGATTCATATATTTAACGTATACTTCAGATTCTTTCCGCCTCGCAGACTAAGTTCCAGGCACGATACCAACGTATCGTGGACCACATCTTGGTACTTTTATCGTTGTGCTCTTGTCCGCCTGCATCCGCCGGATCAACCTATATAGATCTTAAAAATACACTTGTCAGACGATCTTGCCTCGCTGCTTCTTGATTTTTCCGTCTCGCTCTTCAGAACTTGTGATGCATGGCTTGGAAGAGGTCAAACTCAATCGGTTTGCAATAGCTTTCTGATTACGATTCTTCCGCTGGAACACAGAACGCATGAATGTCCGTAAGAGCCGGAGCGGTTTTCCGTAGCGAAAATGA
>Ga0302276_10001394_pt1 | contig 21855 bp, 25 predicted proteins | sample III_Bog_N2_3_FD_198768 | JGI IMG/M metagenome (GOLD analysis project Ga0302276, IMG submission 198768) | Peat permafrost microbial communities from Stordalen Mire near Abisko, Sweden - III_Bog_N2_3 | ecosystem: Environmental > Terrestrial > Soil > Wetlands > Peat | place: Sweden: Abisko...
CGATCTCGCGGACCAGGGCCACCATGCCGGCGTAGCCGGCGTAGGCGTGGTGGCGTTCCTGGTTGATGTCCAGCCAGGGCATCTTGGCCTTGAGGGCCACGAACTGGGTGCGCCCACCGGAAAGCATGATGTCGGCCTGGGCGTCGCGGAGCATCGCGTACATCTCGCGCGGCGCGAGGTTGTCGATCATGTGGGCATCCTCGCCCATCAGCTCCTTGATGCGTTCCTTGTCTTCGGGAGTGGACTTCTTCACGCTGGTTCCCACCACCTCCATGCCGCCCTCCTGGAGAGCGGCCACCACCGACCAGCTCTTGACCCCGCCAGTGATGAGGAGGACCTTCTTCCCCAGGAGACGGGCCTTGTATTCGGCGATCCCCGCCCAGGCCTTGGCCTCCTCCCGCTCCACCACCCTCTCGGTGCGTTCCAGGAGGTCGGGCGGGGCGCCGCGCTCCACCAAGAGCTTCGCGATCTGGCGCAGCGAGTCGCTCATGTCGCCGATGCCGTAGAACGATCCCTCGAAGAAGGGGATCCCCCAGCGTTCCTCCATCTTGCGGGCCACGCTGATCATGGCCTTGGAACAGACCATCATGTTGGCGCGGGCGCGGTGGCTCGCGGCCACCTCGTTGTAGCGGGCGTCTCCGGAGATGCACGACAGGATCCGGATCCCCAGCTCGTCCAAGAGCGGCTTCACCTGCCACAGCTCGCCCGCCAGGTTGTATTCGCCGATGATGTTGATATCGCAGGGCGTCGTGAATTCCGGTTCCCGCGTTCCGATCACGTGGTCCAGCAGGGCCGCGCTCGCGAGCTTGTTGCCCAGGTTCTTGGGCCCCACGAAGCCCGGCGAGTTCACCGGGATCACCGGGGTCCCGAACTTGGCGGTGGCGGCCTTGCAGACGGCCTCGATGTCGTCGCCGATCATGGCGGGAACGCAGGTCTGGTACACGAACACCGCCGGCGGCGCGTACTTCTCCACGATCTCCTTGATGGACTTGTACAGCCTCTTCTCGCCGCCGAACACCACGTCGTGTTCGTTCATGTCGGTGGTGAAGCTGGTGCGGTAGAGCTGGGGACCCGAGGACAGGGCCCCGCGGTTGTCCCAGGAGTTCCCCTCGCAGGCGATGGGTCCGTGCACCAGGTGCGCCACGTCCGTGAACGGCTGCAACGCGATCTTGGCCCCGTCGAAGGCGCATCCCCCGGCCGCCGCGCCGGGTTGGAGCTGCTTGGTGCACCCCTTCTTGCGTTCCTTCTCGGATTTGCCCTGGTTCTTGTCGCAACCGGGCTCCTGGAAGGCGTCCTGGATCTTGCCTGCGAGCGAACTCATGGCGGCGGACTCCTTCTCAGCGGATGATGTCGAAGCTGTAGTCGGTCTTGGACGGCACGTTGGTGTTCTTGTCGATGTCGTCGAAGATCTTGTCCAAAATCCACACCAGCACGTTGAGTCCGCCCTGGTACCCCCACACCGGGTAGCGGTGGTGGTGGTGGCGGTCGAAGATGGGGAATCCGATGCGGATGAGGGGCGTGCCGGTGTCGCGCTCCAGGTACTTGCCGTAGGTGTTCCCGATCAGGAAGTCCACGGGCTCGGTGAACAGGAGCGAGCGCATGTGCCAGAGGTCCTTGCCCGGGTAGGCGTGGCAGTTGGCGCCGAAGGGAGAAGAGGCGAAGAGCGCGTCCATCTTCTGCTTCCACTCGTCGCGGGCGTTGGTGCAAAGGACGTGGACGGGCTCGGCGCCCAGCTCCAGCAGGAACCCCGCGAGCCCCAGGCACATGTCGGGATCGCCGTAGATGGCGAACTTCTTGCCGTGGATGTGGGCGCTGGAATCGGCGATGGCGTCCACCAGGCGTCCGCGTTCCTTGACCAGAGCGGCGGGAACGGGAACCCCGGTGATGCGCGAGACGGCCTTCAGGAAGGCGTCGGTGCCGGCCACGCCCACGGGGTGGTTCAGCGCGACCGTTTCCTGTCCGTGCTCCTCGACGAGCTTGAGGGTCTTCTCGGTGCAGTGCTCCTGCATGGAGATGGTGGCCTTGGCGTGGAGGGCGTCCACCGCCTGCTGGAGGGTGGTGCCGCCGTCGTACATGCGGAAGGTGCCGTCCGACGGGGTGTCGAAGGTGTCGCTGTTGTCGGCGAGGATGGTGTACCCGATGCCGAAGAGATCGAGGATCCGCTTGATCTCCTTGAGGTTCCCCACGGTGTAGCCGTCGAAGCCGCCGATGATGTTGATGGAGTCGTTGGCCACCCGCTCCACGGCCGGGACCGTTCCCGCCTTGCCGTCCCAGAAGTGCTCCAGGATCCCCTTGAGCATGTTGTCGTAGCCGGTGACGTGGCTTCCCACGAAGGCCGGGGTGTGCGCGAAGGGCACGTCGAACTCCTCGGCGACGGAGCCCTTCTCCTTGGCGTTCTTGATGAAGGCGTTGAGGTCGTCGCCGATCACTTCCGCCATGCAGGTGGTGGACACCGCGATCATCTTGGGTTTGTAGAGGGAGGCGGCGTTGCTCAGACCGTCGATCATGTTGTTGAGCCCGCCGAACACCGCGGCGTCTTCCGTCATGGAGCTGGAGACGCAGGAGGCGGGCTCCTTGAAGTGGCGGGAGAGGTGGCTTCTGTAGTAGGCCACGCAGCCCTGCGAACCGTGCACGAAGGGAAGGGTCCCCTCGAAGCCCAGCGACGCGAAGACCGCGCCCAGGGGCTGGCAGGCCTTGGAGGGATTCACCACCAGGGACTCGCGGGCGAAGTTCTTCTCCCGGTATTCCGGCGTCTTGGTCCACTCGCGGACACGCTCGATCTCGGAGTCGGCCTCCGGATTCTCGAAGTTCTTGCGCTTGTTCTCGAACATCTCCTTGTATTCCGGACCGCGGAAGAGCTGGAAGTGGTCGAGCACGTTGTTGGCGTTCTGGCTCATGTTCGTTTCCGTTCGTTGGTAGGGAAAAGTTCGGCTTAGAAGGGAGATTTGGTGAGGGCCCACACCGGGGCGTTGATGGCCATGTCCATGTCGCGGGCGAAGATGGCGAACCCGTCGTACCCGTGGTAGGGCCCCGAGTAGTCCCAGGAGTGCATCTGCCGGAAGGGCACGCCCATCTTCTGGAACACGTACTTCTCCTTGATCCCCGAACCGACGAGGTCGGGCTGGACCTTCTCCACGAACTTCTCGAACTCGTGGCCGGTGACGTCGTCGTAGATCAGCGTCCCGTCCTTGATGTAGTGGGTGGTGCGCTGGTAGTCGTCGTTGTGCCCGAACTCGTATCCGGTGCCCACCACGTCCATGCCCAGATCCTCGTAGGCCCCGATCACGTGCCGCGGACGCAGGCCGCCCACGAAGAGCATGACCTTCTTGCCCGAGAGGCGCGGGCGGTAGCGGGCGATCACCTCGTCGGTCAGTTTCTGGTACTTCTCGATGACGCGCTCGGCGCCTTCCTTGATCCTGTCGTCGAAGTGGCCGGCGATCTCGCGAAGGGAGGCGGCGATCTTGGAGGGGCCGAAGAAGTTGTATTCCACCCACGGAACGCCGAACTTCTCCTCCATGTGGCGCGAGATGTAGTTCATGGACCGGTAGCAGTGGAGCACGTTGAGCTTGGCCTTGGGGGTGGCTTCCAACTCCGCGATGGAGCCGTCTCCGGACCATTGCGCGATGACCCGCAGCCCCATCTCCTCCAGCAGGATGCGGCTGGACCAGGCGTCGCCGCCGATGTTGTAGTCGCCGATGATCGCGATGTCGTAGGGCGTGCTCTCGAAGGCGTTCTTGGTGGGATCCAACCGATCGAACACGAAGTCGCGGATGGAGTCGTTGGCGATGTGGTGACCCAGCGACTGGGAGACGCCGCGGAAGCCTTCGCAGCGCACCGGCACGATTGTCTTCCCGTCGTACTCCTTGCTCTTCTGCTTGGAGACGGCCTCGATGTCGTCGCCGATCAGCCCGATGGGGCACTCCGACTGGATGGAGATGCCGTGGTTCAGGGGGAACAGATCCTGGATCTCGTCGATCACCCGGGCCAGCTTCTTGTCGCCGCCGAAGACGATGTCGTTCTCCTGGAAGTCCGAGGTGAACTGCATGGTCACGAAGGAATCGATGCCGGTGGTCCCGATGTAGTAGTTGCGCCGCGCCGCCCAGGAGTATTGGCCGCAGCCCACCGGACCGTGGCTGATGTGGACCATGTCCTTGATGGGCCCCCACACCACGCCCTTGGACCCGGCGTAGGCGCAACCGCGGATGGTCATCACGCCCGGGATGGTCTTGATGTTGGACTTGACGCCGCAATCGGGCTTGCCCTCCTCGAAGGTGCCCAGATGCTTCTCGCGCTTCTTGGCGGTCTTCTCGGGGTACGCCTCCAGGGCTTCCTTGATCAAGGCCTTGTTGCGGGCCTTCAGCTCCTCGACCGTGGGTTCGACTTCGGTGGCGACGCTCATGGTTGGTTCCTCTCTGGAATGGATGGGATCGGAGCGTTGGCTCGTTGCCGATGGAGCAAGGCAACACCGGTGCCAATCGCTCTGGACGGTGCAATGGAGCGGAGGGTCCACCGGACTGTAGGGTTTCCGACACAGTGTGGCGAACCTCCTCACGGGATCGTGGCGGGGAATGTCCGGAACCCGACCAACCTCCCGCGGAGCTCGACTCCAAGAGGGGTCAGACCGAGCGGTCGCGTTCTGGCAGGCGCTTTGCTTTCCGGATCTCCTCGTCGAGAAAACCTTGTCGGGAGCGACGATCCCGATCCAACCACGGAGGCCGAACATGTCCCTAGAGCTGACCCAGTTGACTCCCACCGGACGCGACCTCGAAGCGATCCTGCAGAAAGCGGCCGAACACAAGGGGTGCGGAACCGAGGGGGGAGCGGGCAAGTCCAGTTGCGGATCCTCCAGCGGCCCCTCCGACATGTCGCCGGAGGTGTGGGAGAAGGTGAAGAACCATCCCTGCTACAGCGAAGAGGCGCACCACCACTACGCCCGCATGCATGTGGCCGTCGCCCCGGCCTGCAACATCCAGTGCAACTACTGCAACCGCAAGTACGACTGCGCCAACGAATCGCGGCCCGGCGTGGTCAGCGAGAAGCTGACACCGGAAGTCGCCGCCAAGAAGGTGCTGGCCGTGGCCTCCACCATCCCCCAGATGACCGTGCTCGGCATCGCGGGGCCCGGCGATCCGCTGGCCAACCCCGAGAAGACCTTCAAGACCTTCGAGCTGATCGCGAGGACCGCTCCCGACATCAAGCTCTGCCTTTCCACCAACGGCCTCATGCTCCCCGACCACGTGGACACCATCAAGGCCTTCAACGTGGACCACGTCACCATCACCATCAACATGGTGGATCCGGACGTGGGCGCGAAGATCTATCCCTGGGTCTTCTACCGCAACAAGCGCTACACCGGCCGCGAAGCGGCGCAGATCCTCCACGAGCGGCAGATGCTGGGCCTGGAGATGCTCACCGAGCGCGGCATCCTCTGCAAGGTGAACTCGGTGATGATCCCCGGCGTCAACGACCACCACCTGGTGGAGGTGAACCGCGCCGTGAAGTCGCGGGGCGCCTTCCTGCACAACATCATGCCCCTCATCTCCGCCCCGGAGCACGGCACCGTGTTCGGGCTCACGGGCCAGCGCGGTCCCACGGCCCAGGAACTGAAGGCCCTCCAGGACAGCTGCGAAGGCGAGATGAACATGATGCGCCACTGTCGCCAGTGCCGTGCCGACGCCGTGGGCCTGTTGGGCGAAGACCGCAGCGCCGAATTCACCACCGAGAAGCTCGGCGCCATGGAGGTCCGCTACGACGGGGAGACCCGCAAGGCCTACCAGCAGACGGTGGAGCTGGAGCGCGAGGCCAAGGTGGCCGCCAGGCGCTCGGAGCTGGAGAAGCTCGCCGGCGAACACTCCGACATCAAGCTCCTGGTGGCGGTGGCCACCAAGGGCGGAGGCAAGATCAACGAGCACTTCGGGCACGCCAAGGAGTTCCAGATCTACGAGCTCTCGGTGGGCGGGGCCAAGTTCGTGGGCCACCGGCGGGTGGACCTGTACTGCCAGGGCGGCTTCGGCGAGGACACGAGCCTGGACACCATCATCCGCGCCATCAACGACTGCCACGCGGTCTTCGTGGCCAAGATCGGGCACTGCCCCAAGGACACCCTGCAGGCCGCCGGGATCGAACCGGTGGACGAATTCGCCCTGGAATACACGGAGAAGTCCGCCATCGCCTGGTTCTCCCGCTACCTGGAGAAGGTGCGGTCCGGACAGATCCTGCACACCCCGCGCGGCGACGCCGACATCCGCCAGGGCGCCTACATCGCCCCGGAGGATACGCACAAGCTGGACTGCGGAGACGTCTCTCCCGCCGATCTGGCCGAGGCGCTGATCGCGGAGGAGTCCCTGGTCTCGGCCTGAGAGGCCGCTTCGATCCCGGCGGAACCGGGTACGACAATCCACACCAGCGGCGATGGACCGCCGAAATCCGAAGGAGAATCCGATGCCCTACATGATCGTGAAATCCCAGTGCACCGCGTGTTCCGCGTGCGAAGCCCAGTGTCCCAACGACGCCATCTCCTTCAAGGGGGAGGCCTACAAGATCGATCCCGCCAAGTGCACCGAGTGCATCGGGTTTTTCGACGAAGCCCAGTGCGCCGCGGTCTGCCCGGTGGACACGACCTGCATCGTGGACGTTTCCCGTCCCCGCTACGCGGTGGCGGCCTAGGCCATGGACGTCGCGATCACCCCCGCCGCCGTCAAGTTCATCTCCCGGATGCTCCGCTTCAGCCCGAGCCCCGCGGGCGGATTCCGCCTTTCGGTCAAGCCCGGCGGGTGTTCGGGCCTGGCCTCCGAGTTCAGCGTGGAACCGGCTCCCGCCCAGGGCGACACCGTCCTGGAGAAGGACGGGATCCGGGTCTTCCTGCCCGCCTCCAACGGGGACCTCCTGGACGGGGTCACCATCGACTTCGCCGATTCGCGACTGGAGTCCGGATTCGTGTTCCGCGACCCCAAGCGGATCGAGGGATCGTGCGGAACCCATGCCGCCCCGGCCCGCGAACTCGTGAGCCTCGGAAAGTTCGGCTGAGGCGTCCATGGCCACGGCGACGCCAACCGAGATCCGCACCTGGGACGACCGCGAGGTCGACTGCGGGAATTGTCCGCACCGCGACCTGGTGCAATCGGGGAGCTGCGAACGGGGCCGCGCCTGCGTGTGCGACCGCTACGCCCCACGGGTGGACCGGTTCTTCCGACAGAATCCGGAACTCGCCTCCGAGTACTTCTCCCATCCGTACTTCGAGGTCCGCGCCATCGCCGCCAACTACGCCGACATCTCCAGCCTCCCTTGGCTGGTGGGGGACGTGGACGAGACCGTGCGCGCCATCGTGGCCCTGCGGCTTCCCCATTTCCTCCTGCCGAGGCTGCGGGAGGACCCGCACCGCGAAGTGCGCATCCGGGTGGCCTCGCGCCTGGAGGGCAGGGACCTGGCCGCCATGGCCGAGGACCCCGACTACTACGTGCGGATCGTGGTGGCGCGCCGGCTGGATCCGTCCTTCCTCTCCCTGATGATGAACGACGACGACCCGGAAGTGCGCCGGATCGTGGCGCAGCGCATCTGGGCGAACCAGCTGGAAGGCATGGTCTCGGATCCCGAGGCGAGCGTCCGCCTGGAGGTCGCGCGCCGCCTGATGCCCCGGCTTCTCGCCTACCTGCAGTGCGATTCCGACTGGCGCGTGCGCTACGAGGTGGCCCGGCGCGTCTCCGAAAGCCGGATCGAGGCCATGCTCGACGATCCCGACGAGCTGGTCCGCGAACTCGTGCACACACGGCTTTCGAGCCCCCATCCGTGGGAAACGGAACAGGAGTAGGAGGACGCCATGCAGATCAGCCGCGACAGCGACGTGGTGGAGCTGGACGGAGAGCCCGCCTTCGAGTACGGGGAGAAGGTGCGCTCCCGGCGCGCCGTCCGCAACGACGGGACATTTCCCGGCAAGGAGATCGGGGAGATCCTGGTCAAGAAGGGCGACGTGGGCTACGTGGCCAGCATCGGGACCTTTCTCCAGCAGTTCTACATCTACGGCGTCGACTTCCCGCACCTGGGGTACAAGGTGGGGATGAAGCGCAAGGAACTGGAGCAGGTCTCCCTCCCCGCCGCCGAGGTGGCGCCGTGATCGGCCCCGTGGTCCCCCTCTACCAGTGGGGACAGAAGGTGGTGGCCGCCCAGGACCTGTTCAACGACGGCTCCTATCCGGAACTGGAAGCGGATGCGTTGATCGTCCCCGACGGTCGGATCGGCGAGATCGTCCAGGTCGGGACGCATGTGGACACCAACATCGCCGTCTACATGGTCGAGTTCGGACCCCGCGTCGTGGGTTGTCTGGAACACGAGATCCTGGCCGCGGACGGGTGACGGAAGGGAGCCTCCATGAAAGTCATGATCCGAAGGAACGGCGCGGGAACCCTCACAGCTTACGTCGCCAAGAAGGACCTGGAGGAACCCATCGTCCACATGGACAACGACGGCATCTGGGGCGGAAACATCACCCTCGCCAACGGCTGGCGGCTGGAGCTTCCCGCCATGGATTCCGATACCACCTTGCCTCGCACCGTCGAGGCGCGAAAGCTCGGGGAGGACTGAACCATGGGACTCACGAACCAGGATCTGACCATCATCGACGAGGTCTTCGCCGACCACGAGGCGGCCCCCGACCTCCCCACGCGCATCCGGTCCCGGATCCCGGGACTTCTGGTGACGCGCTGCGACGAAACCGACGTGGGACCGGACGTGCCGTTTCGCACCTACTCCAAGTACCAGATGTTCCTGGTGGACGGACGCGGCCATTGCTGGAACCTGACCTCCGATCCGGGTTCCGCCACGGCGGTCCTTCTGGCCCGGCGCAAGGTGCCGCGTCCATGAGCATCTCCATCCCTCTCTCCGACCCCGACCTCACCGTGACCGAGGTGCGCGCGGTGCAAGCGGCGTTGCAAGGCACCCGCCTGTGCGGCGGCGAGCTCGTGGAGAGGTTCGAGGCTGCCTTCGCCGCCTCGGTGGGCCGGGTCCAGGCCGTGGCCGTCTCCAACGCCAACCTGGGACTGCAGATGGTCCTGCGCGCCCACGGGATCGGGGCCGGAGACGAAGTGGTCTGCTCCTCCCATTCGTGGAAGGAGACCGCGCACGCCATCGCCGCGGTGGGCGCCACCCCCATCTTCTCCGAGATCGACTACTGGTCGGGCACGCTGGACGCCGCCAAGATCGAGCCGCGCCTGACCCCGCGCACCAAGGCCATCCTGGCCGCCAACACCAACGGCCACCCCGCGCCCTGGGCCCCGTTGGAGGCCTTGGCCCTGGAACACGACCTCCTTCTCCTGGAGGATTCCACGGAAGCCATCGGATCCCGCTACCAGGGACGTCCGGTGGGCAGCTTCGGGCACTGCTCGGTGTTCGACTTCTCCCATCCGGCTGCCATCACGCCGCCAAGCTGCGGCGGCTGCGCGGTCGGCGCAGCGACGAGCGCTCCAGCGTGATGGCGGGGTCCATCCCACCGCTGGGGGCGGGATTGAGCGACATCGCCGCCGCCCTGGGGCTCGCCCAACTGGAACGCCTGGACCAGATCCTCCTGAACCGCCGGATCGTGGAACAGCTCTTCTTCAAGCACATCAAATCCTTCGAAGGGATCAAGGATCCCTACGTGGCCCCGGAAGCCGACGAAGTCCATTGGATGCTCTACGTGGTCCACATGGGCACCCGCTTCACCCGCTCCAGCCGCGACGCCATCGTGGAGGACCTGCGCACCTCGGGGGTGGAGGCGGCCGCCTACTGTCATCCGCTGCACACCCAGCGCTGGTTCGTGGACCGCGGGCACCGCCGCGGCGAACTGCCCGTCACCGAGAAGGTGGCCGATCGCGCCGTCGCGCTCCCCTTGCACAAGAACATCTCCGAGGAGCAGATCGCGTTCATCGTGTCCACCATGAAGGACGCGTCCATCAACGTCGGGGCCGGTGCCGCCATCTACTAGGGCACCCACCCTCCAATCGCAGAACCAAACAGGAGAGAGCCACATGCCGCAGATCACCATCCTGCCCGAGAACAAGGTCGTCGACGCCCCGCAGGGAACCGTCCTTTTGCAGGCGCTATTGGGGGCCGGAGCGGCCATCCAGCACAAATGCGGAGGCAACGCCAAGTGCGGATCCTGCCACTTCTACCTCCAGGAGGGAAAGAAGAGCGTGAACCGCATCTCCCCCACCGAAAATGCCATGCTCGACACCATCGTGGGTGTGGGGTCCAAGTCCCGCCTGGCCTGCCAGGTGGTGGTCGGCTCCGAGAACCTCGTGGTGGAACTCCTCACCTTCGCATCCGGCCGCTGAGGCCGAAGGAGACGACATGCCAGATTCCGAAGTCCTCGTCCATCTCATCTTCCGAAACGATGGCGCCGTGACCCACATCACCGCCCTGCCGGGGTCCGCCACGCCCCAGCAGTGGTTCGACCACCTCTCCCTGAACGCAGCGTCGGCCTACCAGCCCCTCTCCGGAGGCAGGGGAGTGTTCCGGCTGACCCCGCAGGACCTGGGCCGCCTCTCCGTCCCCTTCGAGTCGAACCACCACGCCCTTTCCTGAGGAGCCACCCCATGGACCCCGAGACCCTGGAAACCATCCGCGAAGCCCTGGCTTCGGGCGACGCCATTCCCTACCTGGGGCCGGGCGTCCTGCGACTGGTCGAGAACTGTCCAGTTCCCGCCACGGCGGAGGACCTGGTGCAGCGGCTGGTGGCAAAGGCCAGCGTCCCCCACAAGCTCCTGAAGAACCTGACCGGGGCCGCCCAGTTCCTGGAGAACTTCAAGCACCGCCGCACCGTTGCCGCGGGCATGACCGAAGCCTTCCGGTCGGAGGTCCGCCCCTCCGCCCTGCACCGCTACCTCGCCTCCCTTCCCCTTCCGCTGGTCGTCCACGCCTGGTACGACGACCTTCCCCGCAAGGCGCTGGCGGGCCGCTCGGATTGGGTCCAGATCCAGGGCGTGAGCCAGGCCGAGCACTTCGGGGAATGGACCCACCGCTTCGGCCCCGACGGTTCGCGCCTCGCCCAGGCCGCGGACGCGCCCGCCGCACCGGGGTCGGACACGATCCTCTACGAACCCATGGGATCGGTGTCTCCGGCCGCCAACTACCTGGTGTCGGATTCCGACTACGTGGAAGTCCTGACGGAAATCGACATCCAGACCCCCGTTCCCGCCGCGATCCAGGAGATCCGACGCGGCCGCAGCTTCCTGTTCCTGGGTTGCCGCTTCAACACGCAGCTGGAGCGGATCTTCGCCCACCAGGTCTCCAAGCGATCGTCCGACGTCCACTGGGCGGTCCTCCCCGAACCGCCCACGCGCAACGAGAAGCGATTCCTGGAGGAGCACGGGATCGAGCGGCTGGACCTGCCCCTCGCCGAATTCGCGGAGGCCTTGCTGGAGCCGCAGATCCGCCTCGCACTGGCATCCTAGCAACCCCCGGGGCCTGGGCATCGCCTCACGGCAACGGAACCTGGGCCGCGCCCAGAATCTCCAGCGTGCGCGGATCCTGGACCAGGACCACGAATGCGGCATTGGAACGTTTGACTCCGGGGGGAATCGGGAATGGGATCCCCGACCCGTCGACCCTCCCCGAAGGCAGGCTCTGGAAGGCCCGCACCACATGGGTGTGGTGGAGTTTCCGAGAGGCGTTCTCGCCTGCGGTGGGTACGGATCCCAACCCGTCCTCCACCAGAGCCAATTGCACATCCCCATGCTTTGGAGAACCTGCCCAGGAAGGGTAGAGGGTGCACATGGACGGTCCTGGACCGGGCACCGCCCGCAAGGAGACCGCGACCGCGGGAGGCTTCGCCAACAAGCTCCTCGCATCCCCGCGGATTTCCGACAGGTTCCAGGCGTGGTCGGGGAACATCACGCCATTGAGAACGGCTTGGGGGGTGAAAACCCCCGAGCCTCTCGATTTCGCGTATTCCTCCTGCCGCCCTGTGGCCTGCGGGAGATCGAACGGATCCTTCCAACCCAGATCATCCCAGTAGTCCACATGCCATTCCATGGTGTAGACGGAAAGATGCTCCGCCCGGGACTCCTCCTCCAGGCGAGCCAGCATGGCCTCCGCCGGAGGACAACTGGAACATCCTTCGGACGTGAAGAGCTCGACCACGGCGAAACCGGGAGGACTCGCCATTCCAGGATTCATCCCTCCGAGAAAAATCAGCATCGCCAGAGCGTGAATCGTTCCTCGCATGGTCGCTCCCCATTCCTGTTTGCCGGTTTCCATTCCGCCGAACCTTCGGTTTCTCCGACAACCTACGGATTCGGGCGCTCCAACCGGAGCCCCCGATCGGGAACGATCCGTACTCGCCGTGTGTCCAGAGTCCGGAATCTGCGGAATGTTTCCGAGCCTTCTGGGGGCCTCCCGAGGATAGATTCCCTTTTGGGAAACGATCCCCCGTGGAGGTCCAAATGCTCGCATCCATCCTGCTTCTGACGTCGATGTCCGGTGATGCCGTCTTGACCCCGCCCGTGCAGATCTCATGGATCCAGAACGCCGTGGACATCCACACCTCCGCGCGCGAGTACCTCGAATTCGACATCGCGCCGCTCGGATCGTGCCAGGTTCCCGTGGTCGACAGCCTGACCTACGGCAGCGATACCGCCCGAGTCTGGAGGCACAACTCCGTTTCCGCCGATTCGAACGGCGTCTGCATGTCCGTTCCGCGGGCGAACGCCCTGGAGCCCTTCCCCCTTTCCGTCGGCGGCGCCAAGGGCTCCATCTCCGTGGCCGCCGTGGTGGACATGGCCACAGGCATGGTCGTGTCGCCGGTCGGAACCGTGCAGAACGACCCGCGCACGATCGCCTGTCCGTTGTACGCCTGCGTTTTCCTGGATTCGGCCACTGCCTTCAAGACGGTCCAGACCAGGATCCAGTCCTCCTCCTTCCTCGCGATTTTCGGATCCTACCCGCTCCTGACCACGGTTCAGACCTCGCCTTGGAGCTACACCTCGGGTCAGGAAAACGACCCGGAGGTCGCGGTGCCGCTGCCGGGGAACGCCTGGAACTGGATCGACGTGGATTCCCGGAGATTCAAGATGGACTCCCTGATCCGCGGCAGCATCGCACCACCCTGCCCCACGGGCGTCGCGTGTCCGGATCTGGTGATCCTGCCCACCGTCGCGGTGCCCACCGGACCCGTCCAGTACTTCTACCAGCAGGAAACGGACCCGTTTTTGGGCGACACCACCCGCGACGTCTCGAGTTTCGACCAGGACACCGTCCTGAAGATCGGAACCCGATTGCACCTCTCCGGAAACATCCGCGACAACCTGTGCTCGGGGCCCCTGGTGGATTCCGCCCTGTACCAGGATTCCCTCTGGTTGGTGGCCACGAACAGTCCGGCCTCGGACTCCTTGGCGGCGGCCTTCGCGCTTCCCGGCTTCTGCAACTTTTCCCGGCCTGGGGCGTGGCCCTACCGGAACGGGATGGTGGAGATCTCCACCACGGGAATCTGGGTGCCCTTGGCGGAGCTTCTCCAACCCACGGCAATCCGCGCGCAGCAGATCGTCCTTCCCGTCCAGGCCTCCCTGCGACGCCTGGGTGGAGCGGTCGTCCTGGACCTGTCCGCACCGGCCACCGTCCGCGCCATCGACCTGTCCGGGCGTCAAGTCCTGTCCGCAACCGCCTACTCCGCGGGACGGCATGCACTGGACTTGCCCGCGAACGGCTCCGTGCTTTTCGTGCAGGTGCGAACGGGCCTCTCCACCACCACGCTCCCGTTGGAGCCAGTGCGCTGAAGCACGCCGTGGCCCGGATCAGGCTTCGGATTCCGCCTTCGCCACCACGCGGGCCAGGATCTCCAGGGCCCTGTCCGCCATCTCGGGAGCGCAGTGGCTGAAGTTGAGACGCGCCCAGCCCGGCTCCGCCTTTCCGGGATGGCAGTGCTCGCCGGGCAGGAAGGCCACCCCCGCGTACAGGGCGTCTTGGAAGACGTCTCGGAGATCCAGATGCCGGGAAAGCCGCGCCCAGAAGAAGAGGCCCCCGTCGGGACGACGCCATGTGGCGGACGGAAAATGTCTCCGGAGGGAGGCGTCGAAGGCGTCGCGCCGCGACCGGTATTCCGAACGCAACCCCTCGATCCTCGAAGGACGGTCGGGATCGCGCAGATCCCGGAGCACCAACGTCTGGGACAAGCGGTTCGAATGCAGGTCCGCCGCCTGCTTGAGCCGTTCGAGATGCGACATCAGGTCCGGACTCGCGGCCAGGAATCCCAGGCGCAGACCCGGGACGAACGACTTGGAGAAGGAGCCCAGGTAGATCCAGGACGAACGCCGGATCCGGGAGCAGACGGGCGCAGGTGGAGGTGGACCGAATCCGATCTCGGCGTAGGGGTCGTCCTCCAGCACCGCGACCCCACAGGCGTCGGCGTAGCGCGCCATGGCTTCGCGCGCCGCCTCCGACCAGACCGCACCGGTCGGATTCTGGTAGGTGGGCACCAGGTAGGCCAGTCGGGCGGAGGAGTCCCGGATGGCGATCGCGGTGGCGTCCGGATCCGGCCCTTCCGGTCCGATCGGAACGCCGTGGAGTTCGGCTCCGAAGAACCGGAAGACCTGCAAGGCCGCCAGGTAGGTGGGCGATTCGCAAAGGACCGAAGTTCCCCGATCCACGAAGAGCTTGGCCGCCAGGTCCAGTCCCTGCTGCGATCCGTTCAGAACCAGGATCCGATCGGGAGGGCAGTCCAGCCCCCGACCGGAAAGGAGTTTCGAGATCTCCTCGCGCAGCGGCAGCTCGCCCTCCGTGGTACCGTATTGGGTCCATCCCTCGGGAAGCCCCGGGAAACTCGGGAACGACTCCTCCGAGGGGAGCCCACCGGCGAGGCTCAGGAGGTCCCGGCCTCCCGCCGCCCGCAGGATGTCCCGCACCGGGGAGGAATGGAGACGCGAGATCCGCTCCGAAAACACCGCCTCCATGCATCGCCTCCTTGTAAAAGTCAACTGTATTGACCTATAATACCAGGCATGGGAAACAAAGTCAATACCATTGACCCATCGCGCGAATCGGAGTTGAACGCCGCGCTCGAACTCATGCACTTCTCCTACCGCGCCTTCACCGCGGGCCCCGACCGGATCCTGGAGGGCCGCGGGCTGCAACGCGTCCACCACCGCATCCTCTATTTCGTGGGCCGCCACCCGGGAATTTCCGTGAACGGGCTCCTCGCCATACTGGCAGTGAGCAAGCAGGCGCTCAACGCCCCGCTGCGGCAACTGCAGGAGATGCGCCTGGTGGATTCCCGATCGGCGAAGGGAGACCGGCGGGTGCGGGAATTGCGCCTGACCACGGACGGCGCCCGGTTGGAATCGAGCCTGTCGGGTCTGCAGCGGCGCGAGATGCTCAAGGTCTTTGGCGCCGCCGGAGCACAGGCGGAGGACCTCTGGCGGGACGTGATGGCGAGGATCGCAGGGGATGTGCCGGGTCTCGGAGGGTCCGTGTGATCGAATTCGAGACCGATTTGGTACGCTTTCCCGAAGTCCGGCACCGTCGCCGATCCGATCTCCCATTGGCGGGAACCATGCGCAAGACCGTTCCGATCCTCTCCCTTCTGACCGCCGTCGCCTCCTGGGCGGCCTACCCGGGCGACGACCTGTTGCCGACCTACTCGGTGTCGGATTCCGTCTCCGTCCGGGAATGGGGCTTCGGCGAAGTCGGCACCGTGTCGCGGCAGGATGTTTTCTTTCGCGCTCGGGACGTCGCAGGACGCATCGTTCGGTTGGACCAGGTCGCGCCATCCGGTTCCGGAACGGATTCGACGGTACTGACGTTCGATTGGAACGTGTCCATTCCCTCCATCTACACGGGTTCTCCCGACTTCTTCTCCGGGACTCCGAGCCAAATCGTTTCCCGGTCGTTCCACGACGGTGCGCAGACAGGCAACGACACCACCTTGAGTTCGTGGGATTCGACCCGGGATGTCCTGGTCAGGACCTCCTCGAACCAATACGGCGGATGCCGATGGACCGACTCCTCGTCGTTCGATGCGGGACATCGGATGGTGTTCCAGGAGGAATGCAGCGAGGACAGCGGCGATTTCTCCACACCGGTTCCGCTGTACTACATCTACCGCGCCTGGTACGCAAACCCTTCGGACTCGATGCCGGTTCGCGAAAGCGCCCGCGATTCCTGCAACGGCCAATTCACCCTGGAGGACTCCCTCACCGTTTCCGGCAATCCCAATCGGCCCGATTCCTTGATCTGGGGAAATGGCGGCACCTTCGAGACCCTGAGCCGCGATTCCATGGGCCGAGTCGTGGAGACCACCGATTTCGATCACGGAGTCGCGCAAGCCACTGGAACCGCCACCTATCGCTACGATCCCCAGGGTCGTCTGATCTGGTACATCCAAAGCGGAAACATCGGCGACACCACCCAGTACCTCTACACCTGGTCCGATGCCACCGGAATCCGTCCTCGAGCACCGCAGCTTCGAGGATTCCGTTTGGTCGGGAGCGACATCGAGGTGAACCTCCCCACCTCGGACAGGGTGCGCATCGACCTGCTCGATCCGGAAGGAAGGGTTCTCGCGAACCTCGCCGACCGCACCCTCCCGGCGGGAACCTCCGTGATTCCGCTCACCTCCCAAGCCCTGGGCTTCGTGCGCCTGCATTCCTCGCAAGGAGAATCCGTCCTGCTGGTGCCGCCGCGGTAGAAACCCCGGGCACTGCGCTTCCAGGCAGGAAAGATTTCGGTGAGGAGCCCTGGTCGATCGAGGACGAATGTCGGAGGGATTCCTACCATGGACCGAATCCTCGCTCCCGGGCCTCCGGGGGAGGGCACGCACCGGAGATCCAACATGAATCGGTCCAGCCTTTCCCGCAACCTGTTCGCCGCGGTGGCGTTCTTCGCCATCGGGTTCGCCGCACGCGCCGCCGACAACACCTACGTGCCGGACTCCGCCGTGGATCTCGCGAGGTACTTGGCACCGCCACCCTCCGTCCAGTCGGACGCCAACCGGCAGGAGATCTCGGCGCTCTTGCAGTTGCAGGCCACGCGCACACCGGCACAGGTCGCCTATGCCAAGGCCGACCAGAAGATCTCGGTCTTCCGCTTCGCCGACAGCTTGGATACCGCCGCCTTCAAGGAAGCCGACCTCCCGGTCTCGGCCAGGTTCTTCGCCAAGACCCTGTCCACGGCCAACCGGATCTCGGAATCCGCCAAGAAGACCTTCGCGCGTCCCCGACCCTTCATGGCCGACACCGCCATCCATCCGGCGCTCGACAAACCGACCAACGCCTCCTACCCCAGCGGACATTCGCTGTCCGGAATCCTGATCGCCATCCTCCTTGCCGACATCGTTCCCGAAAAGAAGGCCAAGATCTTCGCGCGCGGGTGGGCTTTCGCTCAAAATCGCGCCCTCGGGGGCGTGCACTACCCCAGCGACCTGGAGGCGGGACGGATCGCCGCGGCCCTCATCGCGGAACGGCTCTACGCGGACCCCCAGTTTCGCAAGGACCTCGATTCCTCCCGAACGGAGATCCGGAAGGCGCTTGGCTATTCCAGATAGAATCCACGGGGCGAACGGTCGCGAGGGAGAGTCGCATCCGTTGTGGCGGTGGATCTTCGGGAACGCCCTATTTGTCCCCGATTCGCTCCGGAAGTTTCCGGGGCTTCTTGGCGTCCTCCTTGACGAACTCCTTCGCGACCTCTTGGGGAATCCCGGTTTTCTTCGCGAACTCCTCGGAGTGCGCCACGGCCTCCATCAAACGGTGCTGCGCTTTGGATTTGCTCGGCATGATGTGCTCTCCCCGGAAAAGGGCAACATACAAGGGCCCGAGATCGGGATCGGATGCACGCGCGGGATAGGCCGTGGCCTCACCGTTCGAGAAGGATGCTCCTGACCGTATGGCCATCGTCGATCCAGGCCAATCCGTGCTCCCCTGCGGCCAGGTCCAAGCTCTGCCCGGCCTCCAGGTGGAGACGTCCGAGCTGTCGTCCGGAGAGGTCGGAAACCCGAAGATCGCAGGCACCCTCGGCATGGATCACGGTGCCTGAAACCCGCCAAGCCGTCCGGGGAATCCGCCCCTTCGGGACGATGGCGGTCACGGCACCGCTGTCGGCGCTCCCCGCACCGGCCTTCCAGAACAGGCCTCCCAGCTCGTAAGCACCCGCATCGGGGGCGCCGCCCACGATGGAATCGTCGATTCCGGGGATGGAGACGCCGGCGTCGATGGCCGGAGATCCCGGCAGGGGCCGGAAGTCGAAGTGCGACGGATCGCGCAGCGACAAGTTCGCGAGCGTGATGTCGTGGCTTTGGTCCAAGGCGCCGAAGGTGGGATCGGTGCCATACTTCGCGGTCATGAGGTTGTTCCACAGCCGGTTGTTCCGGCTGGTATCGGGGGCGCCTGTGTAGAGGTAGGAGTAGGTGACGTTCCTCGCGGCGAAGACCGTGTTGTTCGCCCAGGTGATGTTGACCGCCGGTCGGCTGTAGTTCAGCGCGCTGTAATCGCAGTTCCAAACCACGTTGTGGTGGATCGACGTGTTCGAGTTGAAGTTGTCGATGTAGATCCCCATGCCCAGGTTGTCCGGGTCGGTGGAATGGGAGTCGTGGACCCAGTTGTGGTCGATGCTGGAACCCTGGCCATCCACCCCGAACATGTAGATGCCGCCCACGTCCCAGTTCACCCTGCCGTTGTCGAAGACGAGGTTGTGGTCGATTCGTTCCGTGCCGCCGCCGAAGAGGAAGACGCACCCGCGCCCGCAGGTGTCCACTGTGTTGCGGGTGATCCGGTTGCCGTTCCCGTAGATGCTGATGCCGTTGTCGTCGGCCCCCGCGTAGTCGACGTCCGAGATCGTGTTGTTCTGGACCAGATTGCCGTTGCCGTAGAGGGTGATGCCGTCGCCCGCGCTCCATTGGATGTCGCACCCGTCCACGGTGTTGGAGTCCCCGAAGACGCCGACCCCGATTCCGGGAGCATTGATGTCGATTCCCGCCCACCGGGTCCATGACGAGATGTAGCTGCCCGTGACCGTGCTGATGAAGTGCGACAGGTACCGCATCGAGAGGCGTTCCAGGCGACACCGCTTGGACTTGTCGAGGTTGGCCCCGCCCGCGAACACCTGCAGTCCCTGGACGACGATATCCGTCCGCGAGGACAGGTCGACGGCCCAGGCTCGGGTCTTGCCTTCGATGAGGACCTGGCCGGGCGACTTGCCCGAGTCCGGGAGGAACTGGACGCTGTCGCCGTGCCATACCCACTCGCCGGCGGTGTCCAGTGCGGCCAGCACCCCGCCGATGTACCCGATCCCGTCGCCGGTGTTGCTCGCGTAGGAATTGCCGGCGATGGCGATCGAACCGGGAGAAACCCCCGACACCGTCGCGCTCTGGGACACCCATCGCGAGCCGATCATCGCCCAGACGGTGGCGCCGTTCCAACTGCCGTCCATGCTGGGCAGGGCATCGGACGAGAGCGTGGCCGAATCCATCGTCAAGGGAATGGTCGCGGGGTGGAAGAGGTCGCGCCCCGTGTTGGGGAAGCGCGCCTCGGGCATGGGAATGCGATCCTGGAAAAGTTGCGTGACCTGCCCGGCCACCGGTGCGCTCCAGATCGCGTTGGAGCCCAAGGTCCATCCTCCGATCGAGTCGAGGCCCGTCAGCAAGGGCGCGTCGCCCGGGTAGGCGATGAAGACGATGGGCGAGCCCGGAGTCCCGGAGTTGGCGGGCTTGAGCGCGGACCGGTAGGTCCCCGCGTGCAACCAGACGGTATCGCCCGCCACGGCCGAGGCCTCCGCGGAGGCCAAGCTCACGAAGGTCCCAGAAGATCCCACCGGAGCCAACCCGCTCGGAGTCACGTGGTAGTTGTTCGCCTGCGAAAGAACCGCTAGGATGAACAGGAGAGCAAGCCCAGTCCGCCAGCGACCGACGTCGAACTTCCTGTCGTTAGCTTCCTTCGTTTCCATCGAGCTTTCCAACCCAAACCATCCATTCCAATGGGGAGACACCGCCACGCGATCATGGATCCACCAGTCTAACCTTTTCCGACGAGCCCCATCGAAGCACCGATGCCGCAAGCGGAATCTCAGCGAAAAGCGAAGTAGACCGCTCCCAACAGGCAGACGAACGCCGCCAGATAGTTCCAGCGAAGCGTCTGGCCCATGTAGATCACGGCGAATGGCGCGAAGACCGAGAGGGTGATCACCTCCTGGAGGATCTTCAATTGCGCCAGGTTGAATCGCCGGTACCCGATCCGGTTCGCGGGGACCTGCAGCATGTATTCGAACAGCGCGATGCCCCAACTCGCCAACACCGCGATCCACCAAGGCTTTCCCGACAGGTTCTTCAGGTGCGCGTACCACGCGAAGGTCATGAAGATGTTGGAGGCCACGAGCAGCAATACGGTTTGGCTCCACACTGGCATGCGCCGCAATGGTAGCTCGGAACCGAACCCGCAACCATCCCATTCCCCGGCAACGCCGGGGGCGTGTCGCTCTTTCCAGATCCTATCGGCGAATAGGGAGTCCTGGAAAGCTCGGGCGGTACGACAGCCTGGAAAACAATCACAGCCTCCTGCTAGGGCTGGACTTCGAAGGCGGCTTTCAGCGAGAGATGAACAGCTGCCGGTGCGGCGATGATGCTGTTCGACGCGAGACCATACGGCCGACCGGATATCTCCGTGGCCACCCCCTCCGCCTCGGTCACCAGGAGAGCGCCACCCAGGCAGTTGAAGGTATCTTCGCCGTACTCCCAAAACGCGTCCAGCCGACCACTCGCCACATAGGCGATCTGAAGCGATGTCGGCCCCAGATTGCGCACCGCACCAGCCTCTCTCAGTGCGATCCCGAGCGAGGACGTCGACCCGTTCACGACGAAATCGTCGTCGTTGCTGAACGGCGGCTGGCTCGTCGCAAGCAAGGCCCCGCGATGACTTTGCTGGTCGTTCACTCGAAGCCGCCTCCCGTTGCACCAGGCACCGCCGCCGGTGACCGCGAAGAACATCTCCTCGTGCATGGCGTCGTACACGATGGTCGCTGCCGCTGCTCCATCCTCCACCAGGGTCAGGGACACGCACCAATGCGGGATGCCGCGCAGAAATTGAACGGCGCCGTCGATGGCGTCGCACACCCAGAACCTGCCGCCTGCCGCGCTTCGCCAGGCGCCCGCGCCTTCGAGTTCTCCTTCAAACCAGGAAATATCCGGATACTGACCGGCCAGCGCGTTTTTGATCTGGGTGGAAGATTCTTCATCCAGCTCGCGAAAGGCGGCCATCATAGCCTCTCCGCCGACGATCGGCCTCAGAGAAGCGAAGCGCGACTTGAGTTGGTTGCCGACGGAACGGACGATCTCCATGGCCGGTTGAATTTTTTGGTGGTTCATCGAACTTTCCAGATTTCCCTCCCCTCGATGCGCCCTTTTCGGGTCCGCCAAATACTAATGATGTCAGCGGACCATTGATCCAAAGACACGGACCAACATCCACGCGCCGGACAAGTGCGACCTCACCGCTCCAGGAGGATGCTCCGGCGTCGATGGCCGGGGATCCCGGTCGGGGCCGGAAGTCGAAATGCGACGGATCGCGCAGCGGCGGGTTCGCGAACGTGGTGTGTGGCTCTGGATCCGTGCGCTGAAGGTGGTATCGGTGCCATCGCTCATGGTCATGAGGCTGTTCCAAAGCCTGTTGTTCCCGCTGTTATCGTGACCACCCTCAAGGCTCCCCGCTCATGCGCCCGCCCTCACGCGCCTCGCTCTTCGCCAGCGGCCAGCGAAGCGAAGCCGCCCAGCGTTTTCCGCTCTTCGCTCCGCGCTCTTCGCCCCCTCGCCCTCTGCTCCACGCCCTTCGCCCCCCGCTCTGCGCCTTCCGCTCTGCGCCCCGCGGCCAGCGAAGCGAAGCCGCCAACACCGGGAACCGCGCTTTCCGCGCG
>Ga0302276_10001397_pt1 | contig 21840 bp, 11 predicted proteins | sample III_Bog_N2_3_FD_198768 | JGI IMG/M metagenome (GOLD analysis project Ga0302276, IMG submission 198768) | Peat permafrost microbial communities from Stordalen Mire near Abisko, Sweden - III_Bog_N2_3 | ecosystem: Environmental > Terrestrial > Soil > Wetlands > Peat | place: Sweden: Abisko...
AAAGCGAAAGGGGGTCGCGCCGGCGGTCCTTGAGAAGAGGAGCGGCGGCTGCACGCCCTGATGGCCCCGCTTGATGCACTCAGCGGTCAGGTGCGCGTTGCTGGTCGGCCCTGGCCAGATGGCCGACATCGGCATCATGTCGCAGAGGTTCAGCGACGACACGAGCGGGCGGCGCAGATCGGCATAGGCCTGGCCTGGCAGGCTGCCCACCCAGGCCTCGACGGCGTTGACGTCCTCGACCTTGCAGACAAAGCCGACACGATTGATCGCGCTTTCGACCTCCCGCACGCGGTCGGCAAGCCGGTCCGGGTCCGCATCCGTCAGCGTCACGGTCGGCGTGAAATAGCCCATCGATGCCCAGTCGCCGCCAAGGATTGCCAGGGCGGCGTCGGCATCCGTGGTCTTGGCCGTCGCGTCCGGATCCTCGAGCTGCGACGGCTCGCGGGTGATCGCCTCCTTCAGCAGCGCCATGACGCCTTTGCGCTTGGCGAACCATCGCTTGCGCACCGTGGTCACGGCCTTACGCGCGTCCTCCTTGTCGAGGGGAAGAAAGCGGCAGACCCAGCGGTAGCTGACGCCGAGCTCGTTCAGGCGATCGAGCAGTCCCGGCGACGAACTGGTCGGGTAGGCACGCACCGAGATGGTGCGGATGTAGTGGCCGCCCAGGCGCGGAAAGAGCCCGCCCTGGAAGTCATCATCGGTCAGGAAGGCGTCCAGATAGGCCGGTGTGTCGGGCGTGCGGACATAGTGGCGCTTGGTCGACACGCAGCCATGTAGATAGGTCAGCGTGTCGTCGTCCGACAACTCGTGAACCTCGGGCATGATAGCGCCCAGGATGTCGGCGATCTGGCGCACGGTGCTGAGGAAGTCGCCGAGCGCCGCGCGATACATGCCGGCCGCTCCGCGGCCGGACGGCGCATTCTCCAAAAGCAGGCTCTCGGCGGTGCTGACCGACTCCTCGGGCGGCAGATAAGTGAATGTGACGTAGTAGCGGCTCTCGAAATGGCGCTCCTGGGCCTCGAAGGCCGAGCGCCGCTCGTCGTCGATCAAGTCAGAGACCGGATCAGGAAAGGCGCTGACCGGATATTCCTGCGACGATGCGCGTAGAGCCTCTACGTGCATGCACCATCGCGAACCGAGCCGGCGCAGGGCGTTGTTCAATTGCGCCCTTGTGGCGACCAGGCTGGCGTCCGTTGAGCTGGCCAGGTCCGGGCCCCTGAAGGCGAGCGTCTTCTGGAAGCTGCCGTCCTTGTTCAGGATTAGGCCCGGCCCAATCAACGCCACCCAGGGCAGGTGGTCGAAAAGGCGCTCAGCCTTCGCGCGGTATTCTTTCAGGTAGAGCAAGGCGGGCCTCCCCAGTCGGTGTCGGGCCGGGCGATTTCGGGTGTCGGGATCAGATGAAGGCGGCGATGATCCGCGCGAGGACGACGGCGCCCGCCGCCGGTCCGCACGCGCGACATCAGGCGTCCCAGTAGGGCTTCTGGCGAATGTGACGCTTGAGGGCGTCGAAGAAGTAGGGATCGCGCTTGTTCAGCCAGTAGGCGCCGCTGTGGACCGCCAGACCGAGCGGGATTCCGATCCACGGAACCTGCAGGCCGAGCGCCAGGACGGCGGTCAGGGTGCCGTTGAGCACCGCGATCATGCGGGGCACGCCGGCGATCGTCACGGGCTCCGAGAGGGAGCTGTGAAACCCGATCTCGAAACCCTCGACCTCGGACTGAGCCACCTCAGAACGCCGCGCCGGCGGTCAGGTTGAAGAAGCTGGTGACGAAGGTAGTCGCTGTGAACGCGATGGCGAGACCGAAGACGATGCCGACGCCTTTGCGCATCGCAGAGCCGCCTTCCGCAAAGGCGAAGCCCAACCCCGTGATGACGATCGCGATGACGCCGATCGCCTTGGCGACGGGGCCTGACAGCGAGGTCTCAATCGTGGTGAGCGGGCCTTCCCAGGGCATGGCCGTGCCCCCGCCGGCTGCCCAGGCGGGGGTAGCAAGCATCAGCATGACGCCGGCGCCAATCATGGCCGTCTGGGATCGATGCTTGAGGCGCGACACCGCGCCGACGAGCTGGTGGGGAGACATCATCGTTCGGCGCCTTCCTGATGCATTTCGCCCGCGAAAATCGGGCTTACCCACGTGGAGTCTGGGAACGATCCAATTGCGTGGCCATTTGAGGCCATAATACGACCTGATGTCGTATTTTGGTCAAGAGAGCACCGCGTCGTTCGGTCGCGAGTGAAATGGGATCGCTCTCGCTTGGACCGGCACCCACCAGGCGCTTAGGGCTTCAAGAACGAGCTTGCTGCGGCGCAGGCGGCCATTTCTGGGCGTTTGTCCGCGTTTTGTGGGCTGTTTTCGGGTCGGTCCGTCGCAGCATCGGTCGTCTTGGCGACCCGGAGACCGTACAGCGATCAGGCCAAAGCGAGGGCCACGGGATCCGTCGGCGACGGTCCTGAGGTTAACTTCATCGACGTCCTAGATGCGGAACGCTTGCGCCAGCAGAACGCGGTCCCGCTGACAGATGAAAACACGGCGATCCGCGACCGACCTCATCGTGCTCTGCAAGGTGCTCAGCAGTTGGACGCCCGACGGGCCCGTCGCCCTTCGGCGCCCCCAAAGGCATTGCGTCAGGAACCGCCAAGAGGACCCCAGCGCGCCCGCTCCCTACTCGTAGTGAAGCGCGTCGATCGGGTTGAGGTTCGCCGCCTTGCGAGCGGGGTAGTAGCCAAAGAAGATTCCAACCGCCGCGGAGAAGAGAAAACCGCCCAGTATCGCCACCAGCGAGACTTGGGTCGGCCAATGGGCGACCGCGGAAATGACGAAAGACAACAACACGCCGACGACGATGCCCGCCACCCCGCCGGTGACGCTGAGCAAGATGGACTCGACCAGGAACTGCAACAACACCTGCAGTCGCCGCGCGCCGATGGCCATGCGAATGCCGATCTCGCGCGTGCGCTCGGTGACCGAGACCAGCAGGATGTTCATGATCCCGATGCCCCCTACCAGCAGCGAAATCGAGGCGACCATTGCCAGCAGCGCTGACATCACTTGGCTTGAACTCGCTTGCGCCTCGGCGACCTGGCTAAGATTGCGCACGCTGAAATCGTCAGGCTGACCCTTCTGAATTTTGTGGCTGCGTTCGAGCGTCCGGGTCACCTGTGCGATCGCGACGCTGACCATCTCGGGCGCGCTCGCCTGGACATAGATGCTGTTGACATAGCCGGTCATGACCGGATTGAGCCCGAAGGGGCTGCTCACCGGCGGATAGGCGGCGGAGACTTGATTCTGTGACGCAACCGGCGTCGAGACGCCCAGCACTTTGCGCTCGGCGGTGTTGAACGGGATCAGCACCACATCGTCCTGGTCCTGCCCGTAACCGGTTTGTCCTTTGCCAACGAGCAGCCCGATCACCCGCATTGGCACGCCCTTAATCAGCACCATGGCGCCGATCGGACTTTGGCCGGCCGGAAACAGGTTCTGATAGACCGTCTGACCGATCAGGCAGACCGTGTCGGCGGTCTCGTTCTGCTGGTCGGTTATGGCCGCGCCCTCGGCGATGCGCCAACTGACGATGTCGGGGTAGCTGGGCGACACGCCCTGGATGGCGGTGCTCCAATTCTGGTCGCCGTAGACAACCTGGGCGGATTGGCGCGTGAGATAGCCTACCTGGCCAACGGCGGGGTCCTCGCGCTGGATGGCTAGGGCGTCGGTGACGGTGAGCGTCGAGGCGCTGCCCGCACCAGCGCGCACGCCGCCGGCCGTTGTTGCACCCGGCTGGACCACCAGCATGTTGGTGCCCAGGCTTTCGAGCTGCTTCTTCACCGCCGCGCTGGCGCCGTCGCCGACCGCGACCATGGCGATCAGCGCGGCGACACCGATGAACACGCCCAGCATGGTCAGGACCGATCGCAGCTTGTTGCGCTCAAGGGCCTGGAACGAGGCCGAAACGACCATTGATAGAAAGGCGGAGCCGAGGCCGGAGTCGGCGTCAGGTAGCGGCGTCTCGATCGCTGCGGGCGCGACGGGCTTGGCTTCGGCCGGATGGTCCGATGTTTCGACAGCCACTTGGCGCTCGTCCGACGCGATCTTGCCATCGCGCATCACGATCATCCGATCAGCGTAGGCGCCGATATCCGCCTCGTGGGTCACCAGGATCACGGTGACGCCCTGCTCGCGGTTGAGCCTGCGGATAATGTCCATGATCTCGTGCGAGGTCTTGGTGTCCAGGTTGCCGGTGGGCTCGTCGGCCAGCAGCACGGCGGGGTGGTTGATCAGCGCCCGCGCGAGGGCGACGCGTTGCTGCTGTCCGCCTGACAGTTGGCTGGGCGTGTTGCTCTCACGATCCGCCAGGCCGACGCCGACGAGGCCCGCTCTGCCTCGATCGTTGCGCTCCTTCGCGCTCAGCGACGCCGCCGCGCCATAAAGAAGGGGTAAGACGACGTTCTCAAGCGCGCTCGTGCGCGCGAGCAGATTGAAGTTCTGGAACACAAAGCCGATCCGCCGGCCGCGGATATCTGCGAGCTCGTTCTCCGACAGCTTCGCGACATCGCGGCCCTCGAAGAGGTATTGGCCGCTGGTCGGCCGATCGAGGCAGCCAATCAGATTCATCATCGTCGACTTGCCCGAGCCGGATGATCCCATGATGGCGACGAATTCGCCTCGCTCGACGGTGACGCTGACGCCCTGCAACGCGTGGACCTCGGTGTCGCCCATCTTGAAGGATCGGACGATATCGACGAGCTTGACGACCGGATCAGCCATGCCGGGCGCCGTCTTAGAGGTGCAGCGACGGTGTCGCCGCCGCCGCCGCCTTCGACTTGTCCGTCTTGGTCGCGGCGCCCTCGGACGTAACCACCTGGTCGCCAAGATTCAGATCACCGGATTTGATCTCGGCGAAGGACTGGTCGTCGAGCCCGACCGTCACCTGAACCTGGACGAGCTTGCCGTCGCGGAGGGTCCAGACCGAGCGCTGACCGGAGACGGGCTTGGCGGCGCCCGCCGGGGTGAAGCGGAGCGCCTGGGATGGAACGCGCAGGACGTTCCGCGACTGGGATTTGACGATCGAGGCCGTCGCCGTCATCCCAGGCTTAAGCAAAAGGCCCGGGTTGGAGACCGCCACAACCGCGTCATAGGTGATCACGTTCTGGACACTGATCGGCGACTGCCGGACCTGGACCACTGAGCCCTGGAAGTTCTTGCTGGGAAAGGCGTCCACGGTGAAACTGGCGCCAGCCCCTTCGACCGCCCCGGCGATGTCGGATTCGCTGACACTGGTGTCGACCTGCATCTTGGTCAGGTCGGTGGCGATCAGGAACAGGGTGGGGGTCTGCAGGCTGGCCGCGACCGTCTGGCCGGCGGTGATGTCGCGCGTCACCACCGTTCCATCCACCGGCGAGACGATGTTGGTATAATTCAAATTGATCTTGGCGGCCTTGAGCACGGCGGCTTTCTGAGCGACCTGGGCTGCGTCAAGGCTCGCCAGCGCCACGGCCTGATTATAGGCGTCCAAGGCGGCGTCCGCCACGTCGCGCGAACCGGAGTCCTCCTTGAACAGCAATGCTGCGCGGCCGCTGGCCAGCTTGGTGTAGACGACGTTGGCCTGGTCCTTAACGAGCTGCGCCCTGGCGGTGACCAGTTCGGCTTGATCCTCGTCGACGATGATCTGGTAAGGCGCGGGGTCGATCTTCGCGCAGAGCTGACCCTTGTGGACGCGGGTGTTGTAGTCGCAGGTCAGGGAAATGATGGTGCCCGAGACGTAGGTGCCGACCTGGACCGTGACGACCGGATTGACGGTTCCGCTGGCGGTGATGGTTGTGGTGACGTCGCCCCGGGTCACGGGCGCGGTAACATAGTTAACGGCCGGTCCGCGATGGGTCAGCCACCAAGCGCCGCCCCCCACGACGAGCACGCCCGCCGCAACGAGGGGGCCAGCCAGTTTCCAGTTGATCGGCCGTTTCATTCCGACTCCAGGGATTGGACTGGCGCAGCCGCCGCGACGGAGCCTCGCGGCCGGCCATCTGTGGTCCAGCCACCACCTAGCGCATTGATCAGGGTCACAGCGTTCGCCAGGCGCGAGGCCTGGTTCTGTAGCGCGGTGTTCCGGGCGCTCAGCGCCGCGACCTGCGCGACGACGACCGTTGTGTAGTCCACCTGTCCGGCCTGATACTGGTTCAGAGAAACCCGCTCGTTCCTGGTGGCCGCTGCCACCGCCGCATCGCGCGGCGTTTGCTCGACCCCGAGGACGCGCTGGGCGGCCAAGGCGTCCTCCACCTGACCGAAGGCGGTCAGGACGGTCTGGCGGTAGTTCGCCACCGCCTGCGCGTACGCGGCCCGGTTTTGCTTCACTTTGGCCGAGCGCGCGCCGGCGTCGAACACGGTCTCCGCCGCAGCCGCACCGATCGACCAGAAGCTCGTTGAGGCGCTGAACAGCCGGCCAAGCTGGCTGCTGGCGCCGCCGCCCTGACCGACGAGCGTCACGGTCGGGAAGTAGGCGGCCACCGCGACACCAATCTGCGCGTTGGCCGCCGCCGCGCGACGCTCGGCCGCGGCGATGTCAGGGCGTCGCTGCAGCAACCCTGAGGGAATTTCGGGCGGGATGTCCGGCGTCGGCATCACCCAGGCGATCGGCGCCAGCGTCAACGTGGAGGGCGGCCGGCCGGCGAGCAGGGCGACGGCGTGTTCAAACTTGGCCCTTTGCTGCGCCAGATCGGTGTCGTCGCCCTGGCTGCTTGCAAGCTGAGTGCGCGCCGCAAGGACGTCGCTGACCGACACCGCGCCGGCGTCGTACCGGTTCTGGGTGACCATCAGGGTCCGCTGATAGGCCGCCACGGTGGCGTCCTGCAGCCGCTTTTCTTCGTCCAGCTGGCGCAGCAGAATATAGTCTAGGGCGAGGCTGGTCTGAGCCGACAAGCGCGCGTTGGCGAGATCCGCGTCACTGGCCTGGGCGCTATCTTTGGCGGCTTCGACGGCGCGACGGACGCCGCCCCAGACATCAGGCGCCCAGCTGGCTTCCGCGCCGATCTCGTAGGGGGACGAGCCGACCATGCCCGCCCCACCACCGCCGGCCTTGCTGGCCGACCCCGTGACGCTGAGCGTGGGAAACAGGGCGGCGCGCTGCTCGCTGACGAGCGCCTCAGCTTGCCGAAACGCGGCTTCCGCGGCCTTGAGGTTCTGGTTTGAGACCTGAACCTGCTGCTCAAGATCGTTCAACACCGGATCGTTGAATACCGTCCACCAGTCCTGGCGATCAGCCGCGTCCGACGGATGGGCCGGAGACCAGCCTATGGCTTCCTTGTAAGCCGTCGCCATCGGGGCGCTCGGGCGCTGGTAGTTTGGCCCGACTACGCAACCGCTGAGTGCGCCAGCCATAATCGCCAGCGCTAGGCGGCTTGAAGCGTTTCCCCATTCCTTCGTCATACCGCCGCAGGCCAGGCGAGCTCCAAAATTAGCCTCGCGGCGCCCGCCACGCTGACTGCCGCGAGCCTCCAGGCGATGCCCGCGACTGGGAAGCACGCCACGTCGCGGCATACGATCTCCGGCCTCAGTCTCGCCCCCGCGGCCATTGCCCCGCGCGTGGCAGTAGGCGGACTGAGCGGACGCAGAGGCCTTCGAGGTCTTGGCGGAGCGAGGGCCCTCCCGGGAGATTTGAAAGCATCGCCGCCAACTTCGCGCAGGCCGACTCTTCCGGCAGCTTGGCAAGCTGGGCGGCCTCCTCCCACGGATCGACATCCAGCCGCGCAAGCGCGGACAAGACACTCAAAGGCTCCGCGTCACGGTCCAGCCACAAGGCGGCTCGCAGAAAGGCGTTGAATTGGTCGCTGAGCGAAGTCGTCACGTAAACGCCTGTCATTGCGGCTCCTCGGCGCCGTTGAGCCGGTCGGACCCCGTAATGAGATGCGCCCAGTCGAACCAAAAACCGCGCCCTGCGCATCATCGGTGACCAGGGGAGAACTCCGGTGCTGTGGGAGCATAAGGCGGCGACCGCGGCGACACCGCTAGCCTCGGAATCTACCCACGTCATCGGGGCATGGGCGGGCGGAGCAGAAGACGACATTGGGCCGAGCAGAAGCCTTGTTAGGTTGCGACGACGATGGGCGGACCGCCATAGATTGATGGTCGCAAAGAAGGGAGGTCAGGCGCCCAGCGCGTGCCCGTCCGCTCGAACGGCCCGCCAGCGCCGGATGCTTCACGCCAGCGCTCACCGGTGGGAGTGCCGGCCGCTCCATAGGTAGTTTCCGACCCTGGCGGCAGGCACCTTGCAAGCACCATTGTCATTCGGCTGCCCAAGGCAACGCTAATCGATCCCCGCTGCGGCCAAGTGTGGTCCGAGACACGAGGCGAGCCGTTTGCCGCGTCGCTGCACGGCCACCAAGCCCTGCTTTGATCAGCCGTTTCTGGTTCGGCGATGGGGCTCTTGGAGATCGCAATGCAGCTTCGCCGCCGGCGCAATCGTCTATCGGCTCACTTATTGTCGCGCACGTCGTGCGCCCACCGCCGGGGTCCCACGCCACGGAAACAGAACTGCCTGCGGGCCGCCGCGTCGCGCATAGGTAACGGCCCGTCGTGTCCAGGCGCCAGCGATCTGCAGAAGTCCTTGAGCGCGAAGAGTTGAAGGTGGCTCGCTCGCGCGGCGGCGGCCCGACCGGATTTCGACCGGCTGAACCGCCTATCCGCGCTGAGCTCTTCAGTGTCGAGCGTCTGGAGCAGCACGGGGAAAGTCTGGCGACAGCACAGCGCGTCGCGCCCATGCCGCAGCTCGGCCTGCCGCTTGACCGTCGCCTGCGCGAAAACACCAAGGTCCTTGGCGATACGTACCGGAATATCGTTCACGCGTTACACGCGTACAAGACAATCACGCCGGCTGCGGAATGGCTGCTGGATAACTTCCATGTGGTTGAGGAGCAGGTTCGGGAGATCAAGCACGATCTGCCCCCCGGCTATTACCGAAAGCTCCCCAAGCTGGCGGAAGGGCCGTTGCAAGGCTTTCCTCGCGTCATTGGCATCGCCTGGGCCTTTGTCGCCCATACCGATAGCGCGTTTGACATTCACAAGCTGACCCGCTTCGTCGCGGCCTACCAGCGCGTTCAGCCATTGACCATTGGCGAGCTCTGGGCGCTAGCGATCTCATTGCGGATCACCCTGGTCGAGAATCTGCGCCGCCTTGCCGAGACCATCGGAGCGCGGCTGTCGTCAGGTCAGATCGCCGACACCATTGCGGACCGTATCCTCGGAACGGCAACGATAGACGCGGAGCCGGTAGCTTCCCTACAGGCGACACTTGATCGCGCGCCCTGGTCGATGGCCTTCGCTGTTCAGCTCGCCCTGCGCCTACGCGATCACGATCCCGATACGACACCGGCGCGCCGATGGCTGGACAAGAAGCTCAGCGGCGCCGGCACCACGACGGATCAGATCATTCGTGAGGAGGTCCAACGCCAAACCGCCACCAATGTCACCGTTCAAAACGTGATTACCAGCATGCGGCTGGTCTCGATGGTGAACTGGGCGGAGTTCTTCGAAAGCACCAGTCCGGTTGACGCGATCCTGCGCAAGGGGAGCGGATTTGCGGCGATGGATTTTTCCACACGCGACCTTTACCGGCGGGCGATCGAAGTTTTGGCGCTTGGATCGGGTCGCACGGAGACTGAAGTCGCCACCCGCGCCGTTCAGGCTGCGACTCGCGCCGTCTCCCTGGGCGAGGGGGATCGTGAGCAAGACCCGGGGTTCTACCTGATCGCCCAGGGGCGCCGAGCGTTCGAGCAAGAACTGGGTTGCCGCGTGCCCTTGAGGACGCGGCTTTTTCGATTGAATTCTCGTGTCGGCGTCTTGAGCTACGTAGGCATGATTGCGCTTGCGACAACGATGGTGCTGGCGCTGGCAGTGCTCGCGGTCACACAGGCGGGATCAGTCGGCTGGGCACTCGTCGGTCTGATTGTCGTCGGGCTCATACCCGCCTCCGACATCGCCGTCGCCGTTGTAAATCGAACCGTAACCCAACGTGTGGGCGCCTTGCGGCTGCCCGGACTGGAATTCAGCGAGGGCGTGCCTGCGGATCTGCGCACGATCGTTGTCGTGCCCATCTTGCTCTCCAGCATCGCGGCGATCCAGGCTCAGGTTCAGCGACTGGAAGTCCATCATCTATCCAGTCCCGGTGACGACTTCATCTTCGCCCTGCTTTCAGATTGGCGCGACTCCGCCCTGGAACTGGGCGGTGACGACCAAGCCTTGCTGGACGCCGCCGCGGCCGGTATCGCCCGCCTCAACGCATCCTATGGGCGGGTAACAGGAGGGGCGCGCTTTCGCCTGTTGCAGCGGCGACGGGTTTGGAATGAGAGCGAAGGGCGGTGGATCGGCTGGGAACGGAAACGCGGCAAACTACAGGAACTCAACCGCCTGCTGCGCGGCGCCACGGACACGACGTTCCTGCCAATCAATGGCGAAGTTCCGTCGCTACCGTCTGATATTCGATATGTCATCACCCTCGACGCCGACACCCGGTTGCCCATCGGAGCCGCCCGGCGCCTGATCGGCAAGATCGCTCATCCGCTCAACCGGCCGCGCTTCGATCCGCACACGGGGCTTGTTGTCGAAGGCCACGGCGTTCTTCAGCCGCGAGTAACGCCATCGCTGCCCATCGGCAGCCAAGGCTCCCTGTTCGAACGTGTGTTCTCGGGACCGAATGGGCTGGATCCCTACGCACTGGCGGTGTCCGATGTCTATCAGGACCTCTTTGAGGAAGGCTCTTACTGCGGGAAGGGCATCTACGACGTCGATGTGTTCTCAGCCGCGCTGGAAGGACAGATTCCAGAGAATGCAGTCCTGAGCCACGACCTGCTGGAAGGTGTGCTCGCGCGCGCCGGCCTCGCTTCGGATATCGAGGTGGTAGAGGAATTTCCGTCTCGCTACGACGTCGCCGCCGCGCGCCAGCATCGTTGGGTGCGTGGTGATTGGCAGTTACTTCCGTGGATCTTCGGTCGTGCGCCCCGCTCCAGCGATGGAGTGCGGCAAACCGGTCTGCCGCTGATGGGGCGCTGGAAGCTGCTCGACAACCTGCGCCGGTCCTTGTCCGCGCCGACCGCTCTTCTGGCCCTGATCGTGGCATGGCTACAGCCCCCCGCCGCCGCCGCGACCTGGACAGCGTTCATCATTGTGACGATCGCGCTGCCGCCGCTCTTGCCGGCGATCGCTGGCCTATGGCCGCGGCGAGGCACCTCGATACACAATCATCTGCGTGCGCTGCGAAGCGACTTCGCCCTTGGCGCCCTGCAAAGCGCGTTCCTGGTGACCTTCCTGGCCCACCAGGCTTGGCTGATGGTCGATGCGGTGGCGCGCACCGTGTTCAGGTTGTTGGTCCGAAGACGTTTGCTCGAATGGGTGTCAGCCGCGCAGGCGGAAAACGATTCCGAATTCAACCGCGGCGAAATGATCGCGCAGGTCGCGGCCTGCGCATTCTTCGCCGGAGTCGTCGCGTTTTTCTTGCATCTCTCGGGGCAACCAAACTGGCTGATCGCGACGCCGTTCGCGATCTTGTGGGTCCTCTCACCGCTGCTCGCTCGCTGGGCGAGCCTGCCACCGCCCGCGGCTGGACATCTAATGATCGCAGCTTCCGACACCCGGGCGCTGCGGCTGATTGCGCGGCAGACGTGGAGGTTCTTCGAAAAATTCGTCGGGACGGAAGACAACATGCTCCCGCCCGACAACTTCCAGGAGGATCCTGAGCCCGTCGTCGCTCACCGGACCTCCCCGACCAATATCGGCCTCTATCTACTTTCCGTGGTGGCGGCCCACGATTTCGGATGGTGCGGAACCCTCGATGCGGTCGAGCGGCTTGAATCGACGTTGACGACCATGGAAAGACTGGAGCGCTTTCGAGGGCATTTCTACAATTGGTACGACACGCGCGACCTGCGGGCGCTTGAGCCTAAATACGTCTCTTCCGTCGATAGCGGCAATCTCGCAGGGCACCTGATCGCGCTGGGCAACGCCTGTCGCGACATCGCCCAAAGCCGGTTCGAGACGGCAGACCGGCTCTGTGGCATCGACGACAACCTGGCGCTGCTGCGCGAAGCCGTGGACGCCCACGCAACGGGTGATCTTACGCTTGGCTCTGAGCACACCCAGGTCATCTCCGCCATCGCCGCCGTTGCCGCGCTGCTACGCGACCAGCCCTCTGACCCTGCAGGGCTGGTCCGGCGTCTGACGGATTTGCTTAGCGCGGCGGGACGACTGGTGGATCACGTTCGAGCTTGGTCAGCGTCCAGCCCGAAGCCTGCGTCTGACATGAACATTTGGGCGCAGGCCGTGCATGACTGCGCCGCCGCGCATCGCCGCGATTTCGAATTGGTCATGCCCTGGGCTTGGCTCACCCCTGATCCCGCCTCCCCGCACAACGCGATCGCGGCTATGCGCGCCAGTATGCCGACCCTCTCGTCGCTGCCCGGCCTATGCGATGCGGCGCTCCAACAACTCCCGGGGCGCCTAGGGTCGGACGGCCCGCCCGTCGAAAAGGCGGCGCTGACGCGGGCGCTGGAGCAGTCGCGCGACACCTCGCGGCAGCTGGCGAACCGGCTTTCCGGGCTGGCCGAACGGGCGCGGGCCCTGTTCGACGCCATGGAGTTCGGCTTCCTGTTCGACCGGGATCGGCAGTTGCTCTCAATCGGCTATCGCACCGAGGACGGCACGCTCGACTCCAACTTCTACGATCTGCTGGCGTCCGAGGCGCGTCTGGCAAGTTTTGTCGCCATCGCCAAGGGCGACATCCCCGCCAAGCACTGGTTCCGGATGGGCCGCACGATGACGCCGATCGATGGCGGATCGGGGCTGATTTCCTGGTCGGGGTCGATGTTCGAATATTTGATGCCGTCGCTCGTGATGCGGGCGCCCGCAGGCAGCCTCCTCGAGCAAACCAATCGGCTGGTCGTGTGGCGGCAAATTAAATATGGCGAGCTGCTCGACGTGCCCTGGGGAATGTCAGAGTCCGAGTACAACGCCCGCGACATCGAAAGTACCTACCAATACTCTAGTTTTGGCGTTCCTGATCTTGGGTACAAGCGCGGCCTGAGCGAAAGTATTGTCATCGCGCCCTATGCAAGTGGTCTTGGGGCGATGATCAGCCCGCGAGCCGCTCACCATAACTACCAACGCCTGGCCAGCATAGGCGCTCGCGGAACCTACGGATGGTATGAAGCCATCGACTACACGCGCGCGCGTCTGCCGGACGGTACCAAGTTTGCCGTGATCCGCGCCTATATGGCCCACCACCAGGCAATGACCTTGGTTGGTATCGCCAACGCGCTTCACGACGGCCGAATGCGGGCGCGCTTCCACGCCGAGCCGATTATCCAGGCCGCCGAGCTTCTGCTCCAGGAGCGCATGCCTCGCGACGTCGCCCTGGCGCGGCCGCCGTCGGAACAGGCCGAAGGCGTGGAGATAGCCGCCGATATCCCCACGACACAGCGTCACTACAGCTCCGCACACTCCCAGATGCCCCGCACGCACATCCTGTCGAATGGTCGATATTCGGCGATGGTGACGGCCGCGGGCGCGGGATACAGCCGTTGGGGCGACGTAGCTGTCACCCGCTGGCGCGAGGACGTCACCGGCGACGGCTGGGGGGCCTATGTCTTTCTGCGGGACATCGGCAACGGAATAACTTGGTCTGCAGGATACCAGCCTAGCGTGGTCGAGCCAGACAGCTACGCTGTTTGCTTCTCTGAAGATCGCGCGGAAATCGTTCGTCGCGACGGCGCCATCACCACGACGCTCGATGTCATGGTGTCGTCCGAGGACGAAGCCGAGGTCCGGCGCGTCTCGGTGACGAATCACGGAACCCAGGCCCGCCAGATTGATGTGAGCTCCTATTGCGAGCTTTCCCTGGCGAGGCAGGCCGACGACGTGGCGCATCCCGCGTTCGCTAAATTGTTCGTCGAAACGGAGTTTGACGCCCACCTCGGCGCGATCCTGGCGACACGCCGGCAGCGCTCGGCGGCCGATCCAATGGTCTGGGCCGCCCACCTCGCGGTCGTCGAAGGCGATTGGTCCGACAACATCCAATTCGAGACCGATCGGTCGAGGTTTGTCGGTCGCGGACGCACCATCCGCTCCGCAGCAGCGATCACGGATCGATGGCCACTGTCCAACACCGCGGGCCCCGTGCTCGATCCGATCTTCAGTTTGCGCCGTCGGGTGACAATCCCCGCCGGCGCCACGGCGCGTATTGCATTCTGGACGGTTGTCGCCACCTCCCGGGAGGCGGTGCTTGCTCTGGCCGACAAGCACCGCGATGCGATGGCGTTTGATCGGGCGAGCGCGCTGGCCTGGACGCAGGCCCAGATGCAACTGCGACACCTCGCCATCAGTCCGGACGAAGCGCACCTCTTCCAGCGCTTGGCCGGCCACGTCCTTTATTCCGACCCTTCGTTGAGGCCTGCCAGCGAGATTATCTGTGGGGGACTTCGCAAGGCGTCGACGTTGTGGCCCCATGGAATTTCGGGAGACCGCCCGATCGTGCTCGTTCGCATCGACGGGGAGGACAATCTTGACCTGGTCGAGCAGCTACTGCGCGCGCATGAATATTGGCGGCTGAAACAGCTTGCCGTCGATCTGGTCCTCCTGAACGACCGATCCGCGTCCTACATCCAGGATCTGCAGGTCTCGCTCGAGACGCTCGTGCGGACCAGCCGACCGGTGTTCGATGTCTCCCGCGACACGGCGCTGGGCGCGGTGTTTGTGTTGCGCGCCGATCTCCTTGCCCCAGAAACCCGCGACCTGCTGAACGCAGCCGCCCGCGCGGTCCTCTACGGGAACCGAGGCACGCTTGCTGAACAGCTAAATCGTGCCCGGGACCCAACGCCCGCACGGACCTTCCCGTCGATGCTGGCGGCGCCGACTCCCACCCCGGAAATCCCGTTGCCGCGACCTGCAACGGAGTTTTGGAACGGACAGGGCGGCTTCGTCGATGACGGTCGCGACTATCTGACCGTCCTCACCGGCGACGCCTGCACGCCAGCGCCGTGGGTCAACGTCATCGCCAACCCATCGTTCGGCTTTCAGGTGTCCACTGATGGCAGCGGCTTTACATGGTCCCTGAACAGCCAACAGAACCAGCTGACGCCTTGGTCCAATGATCCCGTCAGCGATGGCCCAGGTGAGGTGATCTACATCACCGACGAGGACACTGGCGAAGTCTGGGGGCCAACGGCGCTTCCGATCCGCGAATCGACCGCGTCCTATTCCGTCCGGCATGGGCAGGGCTACAGCCGTTTCGAGCACACCTCCCACGGGGTCTCGCTCGAGCTTGTGCAATTCGTGCCCGTCGATGATCCGATCAAGATCATGCGGTTGACCATCGCTGACCGCTCGGGCCGCGCGCGGCGTCTGTCGGTGACCGGCTATGTCGAGTGGGTCCTGGGCAGTTCGCGCACGTCAGCCGCGCCCTTCGTGGTGTCGGAGATCGATCCGGATACCTGCGCGCTCTTTGCCCACAACCCCTGGAACGAGCAGTTCGGCGAGCGAGTGGCTTTCGTTGATCTCAATGGCGCGCAGACGTCATGGACCGGCGATCGAAAGGAGTTCCTAGGCCGCGATGGATCCCTCGCCCGGCCACTGGGGTTGACGCCAGGGACGCGCCTCTCCAAGCGCACCGGCGCTGGCCTTGATCCTTGCGGCGCGCTGCAGGCGCAGGTCACGCTCAAAGCCTTCGGTACACGAGAGATGGTGTTCAGCCTCGGGCAGGCGAGCACGAAGACCGAGGCGAGCACGCTGGTGCAGAAATACCGGCGGGCCGACCTGGATGTGGTGTTCGCAGAGGTGACCCGACAGTGGGACGACATCCTGGAGGTCGTGCAGGTCAAGACGCCGGATCGGGCTCTGGACGTTCTTCTGAACCGTTGGCTGCCCTACCAGACGCTGGCCTGCCGCGTCTGGGCGCGCACCGGCTTTTACCAGGCCAGCGGCGCCTATGGGTTTCGAGACCAATTGCAGGACGGCATGGCGCTGTGCCTGTCGCGGCCCGACCTAACCCGGGCGCATCTTCTCCGTGCGGCTGCGCGGCAATTCCTCGAAGGCGACGTGCAGCATTGGTGGCTCCCGGAATCCGGACGCGGCATTCGAACACGCGTTTCCGATGATCGCGCCTGGCTGGCCTACACGGTCGCACACTATGTCCGGGTCACCGGCGATAGAGCCGTGCTCGACGAGCAGGTCCCGTTCCTTGAGGGGCCGATCCTTAAGCCGGAGGATCACGACGCGTTCTTCCAACCAGCCATTTCCAACAAGACGGCAAGCCTGTTCGAACACTGCGCGCTCGCCCTTGGACAAAGCCTGTCAACGGGCGTGCATGGCCTGCCGCTGATGGGGGCCGGCGACTGGAACGACGGCATGGACCGCGTAGGGGAGGGCGGCCGGGGCGAAAGTGTCTGGCTGGGCTGGTTTCTCTATTCGACGCTAATGGCGTTCGCCACCCTTGCCGACCAACACGGCCGCGCCGAATTGGGGATCGATTGGCGCCGCCACGCGGCCTCAATGAAAGACTCGCTGGAAAGGGAAGGCTGGGACGACGATTGGTATCGGCGCGCCTATTTCGACGACGGAACGCCGCTTGGCTCCGCCGCCGACACTCAATGCCGGATCGATTCCATCGCGCAGTCCTGGGCCATCATCTCCGGCGCAGGCGAGCCGGCGCGTGGCGTACGCGCCATGGCGGCATTAGACAAATTCCTCGTTCGCCGCGACGATAAGTTGGTGCTGCTGTTCACGCCGCCCTTCGACAAGCCGGTTCATGATCCGGGGTACATCAAGGGCTATCCACCAGGCATCCGCGAGAATGGCGGACAATATACCCACGCGGCGACCTGGGCGGCGATGGCGTTCGCCCTCCAGGGTGATGGCGACAGGGCTGGCGAGCTGCTGGCGATGCTCAATCCGATCCATCACACCGACAGCCCCGCTGGAATTCAGCGCTACAAAGTAGAGCCCTATGTGGCGTGCGCCGACGTCTATTCCGAAGCGCCCCACGTCGGGCGTGGCGGGTGGACCTGGTACACCGGTTCGGCGGGTTGGATGTACAGGGTCGCTTTGGAATGGCTGCTCGGCTTCCGTGTTCAGGGGGACGGCCTGACGCTCGACCCCTGTATTCCGCGAAGCTGGCCGCGCTTCGAGATCGCCTTCCGCCATGGCTCGACCCGCTACGACATCCTGGTTGAGAACCCGCTCGGCGTTTGCCGCGGAATTCTCACGACCAAACTCGACGGCCAAGTTCTGCCGCAGGAAAAAACCAGGCCGATCACGCTGCAGGACGACGGAAGCGCGCATCGGCTGGAGGTTATTCTGGGATGAACGTCAGGACGCCATGTCAAGCCGCCTAAGTCCGCTCGCCGGCAAACCTGTACCGGCTTCATTGTTGGTCAATGTTCCGCGCCTGGTGACCGCCTATTTCGCCTTGCAGCCAGATCCGGCGGTCGCGTCCCAGCGTGTCGCGTTCGGGACGTCGGGACATCGGGGGTCCGCCTTCCTGACGGCCTTCAATGAAATGCATATCGCGGCGATCACCCAGGCGGTTTGTCTCTATCGCCGCCACGCCGGCATCGACGGTCCGCTGTTTCTGGGGATGGACACCCACGCGCTCTCGGAGCCGGCGTTCGCCACGACGGTCGAAGTGCTGGCAGCCAATGGCGTCGAGACGATGGTCGACGCGCACGGCGGCTACACCCCGACGCCGGTGATCTCCCACACCATTCTGACTTACAACAGGGGACGTACGCTCGGCCTGGCGGACGGCATCGTCATCAGCCCCTCGCACAATCCGCCGGATGACGGCGGCTTCAAATACAATCCGCCGAACGGCGGGCCTGCCGACGTCGAGGTGACGGGCTGGATCGAGAATGCGGCGAACGAATTCCTGCGCAAGGCGCTCGAGGGGGTAACCAGGATTTCTTACGCGCGAGCGCGCAAGGCCGCTTGCGTTCACGACCACGACTACGTCACGCCCTATGTCAGCGACCTGGGAAATGTCGTGGACCTGGACCTCGTGCGCACCGCCGGCGTGCGCATCGGCATCGATCCCCTGGGGGGCGCCGCGGTCCATTACTGGCAGCCCATTATCGAACGCTACGGGATCGATGCGAGCGTCGTGAACCCCGCCGTCGACCCGACCTTCCGGTTCATGACGGTCGACTGGGACGGAAAGGTGCGGATGGACTGCTCGTCGCCGCAGGCGATGGCGCCCTTGATCGCGATGCGCGAACGCTTCGATATCGCCTTCGCCAACGACACGGATGCCGACCGCCACGGCATCGTCTGTCCGTCCGGCGGGCTGATGAATCCAAACGCGTATCTGGCGGCGGCGATCGGCTACCTTTGCGCCAACAGACCGAACTGGCGCGGCGACAGCGCCATCGGCAAGACCGTCGTTTCCAGCGGAATGATCGACCGACTGACCGCCAAGCTCGGGCGCAGACTCTTCGAAGTCCCGGTCGGCTTCAAATGGTTCAGCGCGGGGCTGATCGACGGCTCCCTCGCGTTCGGCGGGGAGGAGAGCGCCGGCGCCGCGTTCCTGCAGCGCGACGGGTCCGTGTGGACCACGGATAAGGACGGGCTAATCATGGGCCTGCTTGCCGCGGAGATCTGCGCCAGCACCGGCCAGGATCCGCACCAGTTCTACGAAGCCCAGACGCGCGACCTTGGGACGTCTTTCTACGAGCGCACCGACGCGCCGGCCTCTCCGGCCCAGAAGGCCCGGCTCGCCAAGCTAGACCCCGACGACGTCAAGGCCACGGATCTTGCCGGTGAGCCTATCAACGCGAAACTCACTCGCGCGCCCGGAAACGATCAGCCTATCGGCGGCATCAAGGTGATGACCAAGAATGGCTGGTTCGCCGCGCGGCCCTCAGGCACCGAGGACGTCTATAAGATCTATGCGGAGAGCTTCATCGGCGCGGATCATCTGGCCCAGATTCAACGGGAAGCTCAGATCACCATCAACGGGGTCCTTGGCGGCGTGTCAGGGGCGCCGGACGGCGCCTAATCCACTCCGACTGCTGTTGTAGAATGCGTCAAGCACACCCAAAAAGCCGGGCGCGGTCTGCATGCCGGTCCCGACAAGCGCCCCGTCGATTTCGAACTGGCCGAGGTAGATCGTAACCGCTGTTCTCAGGCCACGGCGCTGATGGGGGCGGCGTAGACCCAGGGCAGGAGCTCGTCGAGCCGGCTGTTGGGATGCCCCTGGACGATGCGGGTGATGACGTCGGTGAGATAGCCCTGCGGGTCGATGGCGTTCAGCTTGCAGGTCTCGATGAGCGAGGCGAGGATCGCCCAGTGCTCACCGCCGCCGTCGGAGCCGGCGAAGAGGGCGTTCTTGCGGTTCAGGGCGATGGGACGGATGGCCCGCTCGACGATGTTGGAGTCCATTTCGACGCGGCCGTCACCCAGGAAGAGGCTCAAGCCCTCCCATCGGGCGAGCGCGTAGCGGATGGCTTCGGCGAGTTTGCCCTTCTGGCTGACGCGCTCGAGCTGGCTCTTCAGCCAGGGCTTCAAGGCATCGACCAGCGGCTGGCTCAGTTCCTGGCGCACACGTCGCCGCTCGTCCGCCGAGCGGCCGCGGATGTCGTTCTCCACGGCGTAGAGCTTGGCGATCCGCTCCAGCGCCTCGCTGGCGATGGGCGCGGGGCCGGCCGCGGCGATCTCGTAGAAGCGCCGGCGCACATGCGCCCAGCAGAAGGCCAGGTGGATATCGCCTTTCTCCGCCAGCGACCGATAGCCGGCATAGCCGTCGACCTGCAGCACGCCCTTGAAGCCCACCAGGTGCGCCGCGGCGCGCTCGGCCTTGCGGTCGGGGGCGTAGACGTAGACCACGCCCGGCGGATCGGCCCCGCCCCAGGGGCGATCATCGCGGGCATAGGCCCACAGCTGGCCTGTCTTGGTCCGGCCACGTCCAGGATCGAGCACCGGCGCCGTCGTCTCGTCGGCGAAGAGCTTCGAAGATCGCTTGAGCCTCTCCAGCAGCCGCTCGTGGACGGGTCTGAGCAGGAAGGCCGCCCGGCCGGCCCAGTCGGCCAGGGTCGAGCGGTCGAGGTTGATCCCCTGGCGGGCCCAGATCTGGGCCTGGCGATAAAGGGGCAGGTGATCGGCGTACTTGGCCACGACCACGTGCGCCACCGTCGCCTCCGTCGGCAGGCCGCCCTCGATCAGCCGCGCCGGCGCCGGCGCCTGCGCCACCACGTCCTCGCAGGCGCGGCAGGCGTACTTGGGCCGGCGGATCACCAGCACCCGCAACTGGGCCGGTACGATGTCCAGCCGCTCGGCGCGGTCCTCGCCGATCAGGTGCAGACCGCCTGAGCAGTGCGGACAGGTCTTGTCCTCGATGTCGATGACGCTCTCGATCCTGGGCAGGCGCGCCGGCAGCGATCCACGGTTGGCCCGCCGCTTGGCCGAGCGCTCGCTCTTCGCGGCGGGCGCCGTGGCTTCCGCCGCGGCCTCGCCGGCGGCGATCTCCTGCTCGACGTCTTCCAGGCTTAGGGACAGCTGATCGGGGTCCAGAGTCTCGGCGCGGCGGCCGAAGCGATGGCGCTGCAAGGCCTTGATGATCTGGCGCAGCCGCTCGATCTCGGCGTGGGCATGGTCCTTGGCCAGCAGCGCCGCCGCATGCTCGGCCCGCTCCTTGGCGAGCAGAGCCTTCAGCGTCTCGATGTCGTCCGGGGACCCTTCGTCCATGACCGATCAGACCACATCTGGAGGCCCTTGAGGCGCCCCCGCGAACCGCCTGATTCACTTCGCCGCACCCTCACGCCGTCGCCTCCGGCGCGCGTGTCCGGCGCGTCCGCTGCACGCGCCTCCAGTCCAGCCCCTCCAGCAGCGCCGCCAGCTGCGCCGGGGTCAGCCGCATCACCCCATCCTGCACCTTCGGCCAGCTGAAGGCGCCTTGTTCGAGCGTCTTGGCCAAGAGCCACAGGCCCGTCCCGTCCCACCAGATCATCTTCACCCGGTCGGCGCGCTTGGCCCTGAAGACGTAGACCACGCCCGAGTAGGGGTCCTTCAGAAGCTCGTCCCTCAGCAGCGCCGCCAGGCCGCCCATGCCTTTGCGGAAGTCCACCGGCCGCGTCGCCACCAGCACGCGCACCGAACCGGACGGCGCCCCCGAGAAGCCGGGGATCACCGCGTCGCCTTCAGCGCCTTGATCACCGCCGCCACAGTCCTGGTCTCGGCGCCGCGGCGCACACGGACCACCACACCGTCGATCTCCAGCTCAATGTCGCCGCGTCCGGCCCGCGACGGTTTCGGCCGCGCCCGCTCAGCCTTCGCAGGCGCCTCGATGAGCGCCGGCACGAAGCTCATCGGCGGCTCTGGATCAACGGTCCGCATTCCACGGCGCCAACCGAAGAGTTGCTGCGGGCGGATGTCGTGGCGCCGGGCGACCTCCGACACCGTCGCCCCCGGCGCCAACGTCTCCTCCACGATCCGCGCCTTGTCGTCCGACGACCAGCGCCGCCGGCCGCCCACGCCCGTGAACACCTCCAGCCGGCGAACCAGCACCGGCTTAGGGTCAAGCGTAGGGTTAAGTCCTGACATGAAACGATCCGCCCAAGGGGATCGTCACCATCACCGGCCAGCAGCCTCAAAGGAAGGTGGGGTCAGGACAGCGGTTACCAAAGGGTGGCTGCGCTCCGCTTACGATGGACTCCGCGCGGTCGCAGGGATATCGCCGGACGATCCATGATCGCGCGCCCTTGCAAATCGGTACAGCGGACATGGATCGCCGCGACCGCGCGCTGAAGATGCCCTGGGGTGGATGGCGCCCTGCGCCAACTCAGGCCTGTCGGCGGCGCGTTGACGCGGATGCAGGTAG
>Ga0302276_10001416_pt1 | contig 21685 bp, 17 predicted proteins | sample III_Bog_N2_3_FD_198768 | JGI IMG/M metagenome (GOLD analysis project Ga0302276, IMG submission 198768) | Peat permafrost microbial communities from Stordalen Mire near Abisko, Sweden - III_Bog_N2_3 | ecosystem: Environmental > Terrestrial > Soil > Wetlands > Peat | place: Sweden: Abisko...
CTGCGCGTTGATCGGCCCATAGGCCTTTCCTTTTGGTCGAGCATGATGTTGTCGGTAAACCTGTGTTCCCCGATCGGCGCTGGTCCGGGCAGCTATTGTTCGGGATCCTGCTCCGATGCGCGGTAGCTCGCTCGCCACCCGGCTGTTCCTGTCCGCGACCGCATGGGTAGTGGTGATCCTGGTCATCACCGGCTTCGTGCTGTCGTCGGTATATCGCGACGCCACCGAGCGCGCCTTCGACCGCCGTCTCAACCTCTATCTGCGTACCTTGATCGCCGAAGTTGCGACCCCCGACGAGCCGCCCGACCATCAGTTCCAGTCGCTCGGCGAGCCGCTGTTCGAACTGCCGCTGTCCGGCTGGTACTGGCAGATCACCCGTACCGACTCGGAAAAGGCCGAGACCCGCGCATCGCGTTCGCTGTGGGACAAGAAACTGCCCAAGCTCGAAGAGCAGGGCGGCGACCTGACCGCGGCCGGCATTCGCCTCGGCTATGTCGACGGTCCGGAGGGCCAGAAGCTGCGGATGGTGGAGCGGCCGGTCGATCTCGGCGCCGACGGCAAGTTTCTGGTCAGCGTCGCCGGCGACGCCACCGAGATATTCGACGAAACCCGCAACTTCGACTACTACCTCGGCGGGACCTTCGCCGCGCTGGGAATCGTGCTGCTGCTGACCACGATCTTCCAGGTTCGCTTCGGGCTGGCGCCGCTGAAGCGCATTTCCGACGCGATCGCCGATATCCGTTCCGGCCGCGCCGAACGGCTGGAAGGTGAATTTCCCGTCGAGATCGCACCGCTGGCGCGCGAGACCAACGCGCTGATCGACGCCAATCGCGAAATCGTCGAGCGCGCCAGGACCCATGTCGGCAATCTCGCGCACGCCATCAAGACTCCGTTGTCGGTGATCGTCAACGAGGCTTCCGCGCATGCCGCCGATCCCTTTGCGACCAAGGTTCTGGAGCAGGCCGACGTGATGCGCGACCAGGTGGCGCGTCACCTGGAGCGCGCTCGGATCGCCGCGCGCCTCACCATCATCGGCACCGTGACCGAAGTCGCGCCCGCGATCGAGGCGTTGCGCCGGACCATGGAGAAGATCCATCGCGGTCGCCATATTGCCATCGAGGTCGCGGCTGACCCGCAGGCAAGGTTTCGCGGCGAGCGGCAGGACTTCGAGGAGATGGCCGGCAACCTGGTCGACAACGCCTGCAAATGGGCAGCGTCGCAGGTGTTGATCGAGGTGCTGGTGGAACCGCCGCTGGAATCCGGCGCCGGCCCGGTCCTGCGGGTCATTGTCGACGACGACGGGCGTGGACTGTCGGCTGCCGAACGCGCGCAGGTCTCGCGCCGCGGTCAGCGGCTGGACGAATCCACGCCGGGCTCAGGGCTGGGCCTGTCGATCGTGGTCGACCTTGCGGCCTTGTATGGCGGCAGCCTTTCCCTCGCCGATGCGCCGATCGGGGGGCTGCGGGCGGAACTGGTACTGCCGGGGGTATGAACCGCAACGGTGGCGGACCGGCTGCCGGCGACCGGGCGCGGATCAGCATTCCTAACGACTTCTTAACGCCGACACTTTTATGATGACGGAAGGACGGGTTTTGCCGTCCGCGCGACGCAAGCGTATACCGGGCGCATGAGCCAGACATCGATCGAGCGGCTGAGGGATTATCTCGTGCAGCTACCGCCTCAGTCGCAGGCGCTGCTGATGCGCGAGTTCGAGCGCGCCCTGGAGCGCGGCGAAGACACCACGGTCGCCACCTTCGTGCTCGAACAATTGCGCAAGGTCGTGCGCGGAAGCGACGAAGAGGTGCGGCCGCGCACCGACGACCCGGCGCGGCTGCTGTTCCGTCCGCTGGAACCGTTTCTCGTCGAAAGCAATTTTCCGGTGCGGCCGGGCCAGGTCCGCCGGGCCTCGCTGCTGCCGGTGTGGCAATGGCTGATCCGCGACGGCGCCCCCGACCAGGCGCGCGAATTCGAGGCCGTGCTGGCCCGGGTCCGGGACACGGCGACGGCGTCCGATCTCGAAGCCGCGGTCCGAAAATTCCAGCTCGCCGCGGCGGATGCGATCGGCAAGATCGCCACGCCCGGGAGCGGCGGCGACAAGCGGGCGCTGGCCCGGGTCGGCCCGCCCGACGTGATCGAGGACCTGCTGCCGATCGGCTCGGTTCTGCAGGCCCGCGAAGCGCTGGACAGCCTCAACGGGCGCCTTCCGAGCAATTTCCGGGTTTTTGTCGACGCGCAGATCGCATCGGTGACAGCCTCGCTCAATGTTCCCGCCCTGCAGACCCCGCAGGTGCTGCCGTTCGCGCTGTCGCTGGTGATGCTGCGGCTGACCGCGCCCTGGCAAATCGTCCGCCTCGCCATCAAGATGGCCGGGTCCGATGACGAAATCCGCGTCGCCGCCACGCCCTATCGGGTTGCCGTGTCCATAGCGCTGCATGACCTGTCCTTCCTGGCGGCCCGGCTGAGGACCGACATCAAGCGAGGTCATTTCGACAACGTCGCCGAGCATCTCAAGACGCTGCATGACGGCGTGCGTGGCCTGCGGACCGAACTCGATCTTCGCAACGAATCCTCGTGGGGCAAGCAACTGACGTCGATCCGGGCCGAAATTTCCAACGCCTTGCAGTCGGAAATCGACAGCGTGCCCGGTCGGGTCCGGCGCCTGCTGCGCCAGCGCGCCGACAAGGATATCTCCGTTGGCGCCAAGGTCGACGCCAGCGAGGTCGATGAAGCCGCCGCCTTGATCGATTTCGTCGCGGTGTGCCGCAACTATGCCAGCGAACTTGCGATCAACGAAGTTACGCTGCGGACCTATTCCGACCTGCAGCATTATGTCGAACAGGCGACCGAGGCGCTGGTGCAATCGCTGCGCGCCGGCGACGCCCGCACGCGCGCCTACCGGCAGATGCAGGTCCAGGCCGCCATCCGGTTCTGCGAAGTGCTGTTCGGCCGCGACTATGCGTCGTTGATGAGCCGGGCGGCCGAGAACGCGGTGGCCGGCGAACGCAAGCCCTCGCGCGCCGGCTAACAAGATAGCGGAAAATTGCCAATGCAATTTGCGGTTGACGCAGATCGGTGCGCGGCCTATCTTTTTGCGATGAACTCAACCATCAGTTTCGTCGAACTCGACAACCGCATCATCTCGGCGACCTACCGAAACCTGATGGTCAAGGCGAAGGTGGTTCTCGTCGAGCGGGTCAGCGGCCAGCAGTTGGCCGACCCGGTTACCACGATTGCGTCTCCCGCCCCCAACGGATCGCTGAGGATCAGGCTGCCGGACTCCGTCAAATCGGGTGCCTACTATCTGAAAGCGCTGAACGGGCATGGCGAGGCTGCTGCGCAAAGTGACGAGTTCTACATCAACTGAGGCATTTTGGCGGGGCTTGGCCACTTGCCCGCAATCGCGCACGGACGATTTGACAATTGTCAATTGCCCGGCTTGCCGCCGGTGGTGTAAAGCGGCGCAGCGGTCAATCCGTGTCCGCGCCGCTCTACCGGAACTGCCTGATGACCCTGTGGTTTGTGTTCGCGCTGATGACGGCTGCGGCGGTCTTTGCGGTGCTCTGGCCTTTGAGCCGCAGCGGACGGCCGCCGAATGACGGCAGCGAGGCGGCCGTCTACAAGGATCAGCTCGCCGAGATCGAGCGCGACGTTGCCGCAGGCCTGATCGGCGGCCCTGAGGCGGCGGCGGCGCGTGTCGAAATCAGCCGCCGGCTGCTGGCAGCGGTCGACCAGCGGCGCGATCCGCCAACCGCATCGAATGTTCGATTGCGTCGTTGCGCCGCGATCATAGCCCTGGTCGGGCTGCCGATCGTATCGGTGGCGTTCTACCTTCCGCTTGGGTCGCCGCGCCTCGGCGATTTTCCGCTGGCGCAACGCAGCCGCGCGCCCGGCGCCAACCAGCCGCTCGACAATCTGGTGGCGCAGGTCGAGCAGCACCTGGAGAAAAATCCGACCGATGGCCGCGGCTGGAGCGTGCTGGCGCCGGTGCTGGCAAGGCTGGGCCGCTACGACGAAGCGGTGCGGGCCTATCATAATTCGATCACTTATGCCGGCGACAGTGCCGCGCGCCGGGCCGATCTCGGCGAAGCTATTACCGGTGCGGCGGGCGGCGTCGTCACTGCCGAGGCCAAGGCCGAATTCGAACGTGCCGTCGCGTTGGACGCGGACGAGGTCAAGGCGAGCTACTTTCTCGGCCTTGCCGCCGAGCAGGACGGCCACGGCGCCGAGGCGGCGTCGATCTGGCAGGCGATGCTGGCAAAAGCGCCGGCCGACGCGCCATGGCGGCCGCTGGTCCAGTCGGCATTGGCCCGGGTCGGCGGTTCCGCCGTCCCGGCGCTGCCGGACAATGCAGTTGCCGCCGCCAAGGACATGAATGAGGCCGAACGTGGGGCCATGATCCATGGCATGGTGGACCGCCTCGCCAGCCGGTTGAAGCAGAACGGCGACGACGTCGAGGGCTGGCTGCGGCTGGTTCGGGCCTATATGGTGATGGGCGAACGCGACAAGGCCAGGAGCGCGCTGACCGAGGCCCGCCAGGCCGTCGCCAACGACGCCGAGCGGCTGCGACAACTGAACGAGGGCCTGAAAAATCTCGGGCTGGATGGGTGAGCATGATGCCGAAACGTGCGAAGCGGTTTCCGGATAACGTCATGCCCAGGATCAAAGGACAGGCATGACGCGCAGGCAGCGGCGACTGACACTGATCGGAGGCTCGCTCGCGGTGCTGGCGGTGGCGGCGGCGCTGGTGCTGAACGCGATGCGCGATTCGATCGTGTTTTTTTCGACGCCGGCGGCGGTGGCGGAGAAACATATTCCCGCCGGCAAGCGTTTCCGGCTCGGCGGCCTGGTGCAGCCAGGCTCGCTGGTGCGCGGTGACAATCTGGCGGTCAAGTTCCAGATCGGCGACGGCAGCGCCACGCTGCCGGTCTCCTATCAGGGAATTCTGCCCGACCTGTTTCGCGAAGGGCAGGGCGTGATCGCCGAAGGCGCGCTCGATGCCTCCGGCGTGTTCAGGGCCGACACCGTGCTGGCCAAGCATGACGAGACCTACATGCCGAAGGATGTCGCGGACGCGCTGAAGAAGCAGGGTCTCTGGAAAGGCGACCAAGCCATGAAGCCGGCCGATCGGGCGAAAACCGCGGCGGCCCAGCAATCGCCGCTGGCCGCGCCGGGCGCGTCCAGGAACCTGCAGGGTGCCGCCCAGTGATCGCGGAAGCCGGACATTACGCGCTGGTGCTGGCGCTGGCGCTGGCGCTGATCCAGTCCACCGTGCCGATGCTCGGCGCGCGATGGCGCGATCCCGCCTTGATGAACGTCGCGCGCTCGACCGCGCTCGCCCAGCTGTTGTTTGTCGCGGCATCGTTCGCCGCGCTGGTCACCCTGCATGTCACGTCCGATTTTTCGGTGGTCAACGTATTCGAGAATTCGCATTCGCTGAAACCGATGATCTACAAGATCACCGGCGTTTGGGGCAATCACGAAGGCTCGATGCTGTTGTGGGTGTCGATCCTGGCGCTGTTCGGCGGGCTGGTCGCCGCATTCGGCAACAACCTGCCGCTGTCGCTGCGCGCCCATGTGCTGGCGGTGCAGGGCTGGATCGCCAGCGCGTTCTATCTGTTCATCCTGATCACGTCGAATCCGTTCCTGCGCATCGCCGATCCGCCGCTCGAGGGCCGTGACCTCAATCCGGTGCTGCAGGACATCGGTCTGGCCGTGCATCCGCCGATGCTCTATCTCGGCTATGTCGGATTCTCTATCTCGTTTTCGTTCGCGGTGGCCGCGCTGATCGAAGGGCGGATCGATGCGGCGTGGGCGCGCTGGGTGCGGCCTTGGACCCTGCTGGCGTGGATCTTCCTGACGCTTGGCATCGCGATGGGCTCCTACTGGGCCTATTACGAGCTCGGCTGGGGCGGCTGGTGGTTTTGGGATCCGGTCGAGAATGCCTCGCTGATGCCGTGGCTGGCGGGCACCGCGCTATTGCATTCCGCGGTGGTGATGGAAAAGCGCAATGCGCTCAAGGTCTGGACCATCCTGCTCGCGATCCTGACTTTCTCGCTGTCGCTGCTCGGCACCTTCCTGGTGCGCTCGGGCGTGCTGACGTCGGTGCACGCTTTCGCGACCGATCCGACCCGGGGCGTCTTTATCCTCCTGATCCTCAGCGTCTTCATCGGCGGCAGCCTGACCCTGTTCGCGTGGCGCGCCTCGGCGCTGAAGCAGGGCGGCCTGTTCGCGCCGATCTCGCGCGAGGGCGCGCTGGTACTCAACAATCTGCTTCTCACAACCGCCTGCGCCACGGTGTTCATCGGGACACTCTATCCGCTGGCGCTGGAAGTGCTGACCGGCGACAAGATTTCGGTGGGCGCGCCGTTTTTCAATTTGACCTTCGCGCCCTTGTTCCTGCCGTTGATGGTCGCGGTGCCGTTCGGGCCGCTGCTGGCGTGGAAGCGCGGCGATCTGCTTGGCGCCGCACAGCGGCTGGTGGCCGCTGGCGTCGCGGCACTGATCGCGATCGCGGTGCTTTGGGCGTGGACGCGCGGCGGCAGCGCTTTCGCGCCGCTCGCGATCGGGCTCGCGGTCTTCGTCATTGCCGGCGCGCTGACCGACCTCGCCGAGCGTACCGGGTTGTTCCGCGCGCCGCTGCCGATCGCGCTGCGGCGCGCGCGCGGATTGCCGCGCTCCAGCTGGGGGACGGTGTTCGCCCACGCCGGCGTCGGTGTCGCCCTGATCGGAATTGTCTGCGAAACCACCTGGAACAGCGAATATATCGGGTCGATGAAGCCCAATGATGTCGCCGTCATCGCCGGCTATGCGCTGAAGCTTGATGGCGCGACGCAGCGACAGGGACCGAATTATCGCGAAATGGTGGCGCAGTTCACGGTCAGTCTCGACGGCCGGCGGCTTGGCGTCATGACGCCCTCGAAGCGCAATTTCACCACCCGCGGTTCGACCACCACCGAAGCGGCGCTCATGACCCGCGGCGCCAGCCAGCTTTATATCTCGCTCGGCGACACCGCAGCCGACGGCGCCATTGCGGTGCGCATCTACCACAAGCCGATGGTGCTTTTGATCTGGTTCGGACCGGTGCTGATGGCGTTCGGCGGCATGCTGTCGCTGTCCGACCGCAGGCTGCGCGTCGGCGCGCCGAAGCCGGCGCGGGCGCCGCCCGGATTGCAGCCGGCGGAGTGATTCGATTGAAACAGATCCTTGCCTGCCTGTTTGCCGTCGCCGTGATGGCGGGATGCTCTGCCGCTTACGCGGTGCAGCCCGACGAGATCATGGCGGACCCGGCCAAGGAGGCCCGGGCGCGGGATCTGTCGCGCGAACTGCGCTGCATGGTCTGCCAGAACCAGTCGATCGATGATTCCGAGGCGCCGCTGGCGCGCGATCTGCGGCTGTTGGTGCGCGAGCGCATTGCGGCCGGCGATAGCGACGCCCAGGTGCTCGATTTCCTGGTGGCGCGCTATGGCGAGTTCGTGCTGCTGAAACCCCGGTTCGAACCTCACACCCTCCTGCTGTGGCTGTTGCCGCCGCTGGCGCTGGCCGGAGGCGGGTTGGCGCTGTGGAGCCAGGGCCGGCGGCGCGCGCGATCCGCGGCAGCGGAAGACCAGCCCGCGTTCGAGTTGACCGCGGAGGAGACCGCGCGGCTCGAACGGCTCGGCGCCGCGGAATCTGCGCCGCAGCAACCGGTCTAGCCGCGCGTCCGGCTGGAACGTGCCTGCGGTAAACTGCCGCATCGGTTCGGCGCCTCATTACAAAAGTTTAATTCCCCCGCCAGCGCGCTGTAAGGCGCAAATCCCCATGTTCAGCTCTGCAAGGTGCTTGCCCCCGCACCGTCGATTCAGGCTCTGGAGACTTGCTAAATGACCGACCGCCCCACCGATCTCTCATCGCTTCCGTCCTATCAGAAGCCCCGCCGTTCGTTGTTCTCCTCACGCAAATTCGCACTGATGGCCTCGGTCGTTGCCGGTCTCGGGGTCGCCGCCTACGGCTTTGGCCCGACGCATGATAAATTCGATATCTTCAGCAGCCCAGCACAGGCGCAGGTCAACAATGAAGTCCGCAAGGTCGCGCAGCCGGTCGGCTTTGCCGACATCGTGGAGCGCGTGAAGCCGTCGGTGATTTCGGTCAAGGTCAACATCAACGAGAAGGTCGCCAAGGACGATAGCGGCAGCAACGAGGACTCGCCGTTCCAGCCGGGCTCGCCGATGGAGAGGTTCTTCCGCCGCTTCGGCGGACCCGATGGGTTGCCGCCCGGCCTGCGCGGCGGGCCGCGCGGGCATGGCGCGATAACCGGGCAGGGCTCCGGCTTCTTCATTTCGGCCGATGGTTACGCGGTCACCAACAATCACGTGGTCGACGGCGCCGACAAGGTCGAGGTCACCACCGACGACGGCAAGACCTACAGCGCCAAGGTGATCGGCACCGACGCGCGCACCGATCTCGCCCTGATCAAGGTCGAGGGCGGTTCGAATTTCCCGTTTGCCAAGCTTTCCGACGGCAAGCCGCGGATCGGTGACTGGGTGCTCGCGGTCGGCAATCCGTTCGGCCTCGGCGGCACGGTGACCGCCGGCATCGTCTCGGCCAGCGGCCGCGACATCGGCAATGGCCCGTATGACGACTTCATCCAGATCGACGCGCCGGTGAACAAGGGCAACTCCGGCGGTCCGGCGTTCAACACCGAAGGCGAAGTGATGGGTGTCAACACCGCGATCTATTCGCCGTCCGGCGGCAGCGTCGGCATCGCCTTCTCGATCCCGGCCTCGACCGTGAAGAGCGTGATTGCCCAGCTCAAGGACAAGGGCACGGTCAGCCGCGGCTGGATCGGTGTGCAGATTCAGCCGGTAACGCCTGACATCGCCGACAGCCTCGGCCTCAAGAAGGCCGAAGGCGCCCTGGTTGCGGAACCCCAGGCCAACGGTCCGGCCGCCAAGGCCGGCATCGAGTCCGGTGATGTGATCACCGCGGTGAATGGTGAGACGGTCAAGGATGCCCGCGAACTCGCGCGCACCATCGGCGGTCTCGCGCCGGGCAACGCGGTAAAACTCAACGTATTGCACAAGGGCGAGGACAAGGTCGTGAACCTCACCCTCGGCCAGCTGCCGAACACCCTGGAAGCCAAGGCCGACACCGACAATGACGACCACGGCCACGCCAGCCGCGGTATCGACGTGCCGAAGCTCGGCCTGACGGTTGCGCCCGCCAACAGCGTCGCAGGTGCCGGCAAGGATGGCGTCGTGGTCACCGACGTCGACCCGAAAAGTGCGGCCGCCGAGCGCGGTTTCAAGGAGGGCGACGTGATTCTCGAAGTCGCTGGCAAGAGCGTCACAAATGCCGCGGATGTGCGCGAAGCCATCAAGGCCGCCAGCAGCGACAACAAGAACAGCGTTCTGATGCGCGTCAAGAGCGGGGGGACGGTGCAGTTCCGTGCGGTGCCCCTGGCCAAGGGCTGACGCAACGCGCGTTCTCAAGAGATGGAGGGTGTCGCCGGCATCAGTCGCCCCCGCCGACGGCTCTTTCCGGGGGGCGGGTCAAAAGCCCGCTCCCACCAGTTCCTTCCGGTGGAATACGCCCCCCTCCGTCGGAAGGTCAAAAGGGCGGTGAGGTCCCCCCAGCCTCACCGCCCGCTTTTTGCTCCATCGCGGGGTGTCCGGTCGCCTTGCATGAGAATGCCGAGCGCGCCATGGTGACAGAAAGCTGGCCCTCTTGACCGCAACCGACCCCCATATGCGCCTCCTGATCATCGAAGACGACCGCGAGTCCGCCGACTATCTGGTCAAGGCGTTCCGCGAAGTCGGCTACGTCGCCGACCTTGCCAGCGACGGCGAGGAGGGCCTGGCGCTGGCCGACAGCGGTGACTACGACGTGCTGGTGATCGACCGCATGCTGCCGAAGCGCGACGGCCTGTCGCTGATCGGCACCTTGCGCGAGAAGGGCAATCGCACCCCGGCGCTGATCCTCTCGGCGCTCGGCCAGGTCGACGACCGCATCAAGGGCCTGCGCGCCGGCGGCGACGATTACCTGCCAAAGCCCTATGCCTTCGCCGAATTGCTGGCGCGGGTCGAGGTGTTGTCGCGGCGCCATGGCGGTCCCGCCGAGGAAACCACCTATCGGGTCGGCGATCTCGAGCTCGACCGGCTTTCGCACCGGGTGGCGCGCGGCAAGGACGAGCTGACGCTGCAGCCGCGCGAGTTCCGGCTGCTGGAATACCTGATGAAGCACGCCGGTCAGGTGGTGACGCGGACCATGCTGCTGGAAAACGTCTGGGATTATCATTTCGATCCGCAGACCAATGTCATCGACGTGCATATTTCACGGCTGCGCTCCAAGATCGACAAGGGTTTTGAGCGGCCGCTGCTCCACACCATTCGCGGCGCGGGATACATGATCCGTGACGGCATTCGGTAAACTGGTCCGCACCACGGCGTTCCGCCTGACGCTGGTCTATTTGCTGCTGTTTGCGCTGTTCGCCGCATCGCTGCTGGGCTATTTCGCCTGGAACACGCGCCGGCTGATCACCGAACAGATCACCACCACGGTGAACGCGGAAACCGGCGAGATCAGCGACATCTACGGCCGCCGCGGCCTGCACGGCCTGGTTCTCACCATCGAGAACCGGGCGCTGCGGCCCGGCGCCAATCTCTACCTCGTGACCACGCCGACCGGGCAGGCGGTCGCCGGCAATGTCGGCGCGCTGGCGCCGGGCGTGATGGCGACCACGGGCTGGTCGGAGACCGCCTATCGCCGGCTCGACGAGCAGGACGATACCGACCACCGCGCGCTGGTGCGCGTCACCGAACTGCCCAGCGGCTTTCGGCTGCTGATCGGGCGCGATCTGGAGGAACGCCGGCGGCTGTTCGGCATCGTCGCCCAGGCCGCGCAATGGTCGGTGCTGATCGTCGTCGTGCTCGGCCTCGGCGGCGGCGTGTTCGTGGCGCGCCGGGTGTTGCGCCGGATCGACGCCATGACCGGCACCACCCAGCGCATCATGGCCGGCGATCTCAGCGGACGGCTGCCGGTCGGCCGCAGCGGCGACGAGCTCGACCGCCTGGCGGAAAACCTCAATGCCATGCTGGAGCGGATCGAAGCGCTGATGATGGGCCTCAAGGAAGTGTCCGACAACATCGCCCACGACCTGAAGACGCCGCTGACGCGGCTGCGCAACCGCGCCGAGGAGGCGCTGGCGAAGTCCGGCAACGAGGCCGAATATCGCACCGCGCTGGAACGCACCATCGAGGAATCCGACGGCCTGATCCGGACCTTCAATGCGCTGTTGATGATCGCGCGCGCCGAGTCGGGGCAGGCGCGCGACAATATGGACGACTTTGACGCCGCCGACGTCGCCCAGGGCATCCAGGAACTCTACGAGCCGCTGGCGGAGGACGACGGCATGAGCCTGCACGTGAAGACGGTGCCGGCGCCGCTGCACGGCAACCGCGAATTGATCAGCCAGGCACTGGCCAACCTGGTCGAGAACGCGATCAAATACGGCAAGCCGGTTGCGGTCGCCCAGCCGCTCGGCGCCGACGCGGTGGCCGGCGGCGATGCCAGGGCGATCCTGATCGAGGCCCGCCGCGACGGCGATCAGGTGCTGCTCAGCGTCAGCGATCACGGGCCGGGAATTCCGCCGTCCGATCGAAAGCATGCGGTGGAACGGTTCGTGCGGCTGGAAGCAAGCCGCACCCAGCCCGGCTCCGGGCTGGGATTGAGCCTCGCCTCGGCGGTAGCGACCCTGCATGGCGGCGAGCTGCGGCTCGGCGACGCTCATCCCGGATTGCAGGCGACGCTGGCGATCCCGGCGCTGCCCGGCGCCGGCGACAGGCTTGCGGCTCAAACGCCGGATGTGCCACAGAAGGCGGCATGATTTCATCCGCGCAGGGCGACGCGGACCAACATCGCCTGGCCGCGCGCTTCGTGGACGGGCCGCATGTGTCCGCCGCTGCAAATGCCGAACAAATTCTGGCAGGCTGGCTTGCCGATCTGGAGCCGCCGCGGGCGGCTGCGATCCGGCAGATGGCCGGGCATTTTCCGCGCGCCAATGCCATCCTGCAGGGCATCGCGGCGGCGTCACCCTATCTGTTCGACCTGATGCGGGCCGATGCCGGGCGCCTGATCCGGCTGCTCGGCTGCGAGCCGGAGCGGCATCTGGCGCAATTGATCGCCACCACCTGCGACGAGGTAGCGGCGGCGGCGGACGAAGCCCGCGTCATGCAATCGCTCCGCCGCATGAAATCGGAAGCCGCGCTGCTGATCGCGCTGTGCGACATCGGCGGCGTCTGGCCGGTGATGCAGGTGACCGCCGCGTTGACCGACCTTGCGGAAGCCTCGGTGCGATCGGCGCTGCGCTATCTGTTGCGGCAGGAAGCCGCGCGCGGGCGGCTGTCGCCCTCCAACCCCGAGTTTCCCGAACAGGATAGCGGCCTGGTGGTGCTGGCGATGGGCAAGATGGGCGCCGGCGAACTGAACTTTTCCAGCGACATCGATCTGATCGTGTTCTTCGATCCCGCGGCACCGACGCTGGCGCCCGATATCGAACCGCAGCCGTTTTTCGTGCGCGTCACCCAGGGCCTGTCGCGTATCCTGCAGCAGCGCAGCGGCGACGGTTACGTGTTCCGCGTCGACCTGCGGCTGCGGCCGGATCCCGCCTCGACGCCGGTGGCGATTTCGATCGCCTCGGCGCTTCATTATTACGAGCGGGAAGGGCGGACCTGGGAGCGGGCCGCGATGATCAAGGCGCGCCCCTGCGCCGGCGACGCCAGGGCCGGCGAGGTCCTGGTGGCGGAAATCGCACCGTTCGTCTGGCGCAAGCATCTGGATTTTGCCGCCCTCGCCGACGTGCACGACATGAAGCGGCAGATGCAGGTGTTTCGCGGCCAGACCGACATCGCGGTCGAGGGCCACAATGTCAAGATCGGCCGCGGCGGCATCCGCGAGATCGAATTCTTCGCGCAGACCCAGCAGCTGATCGCCGGCGGCCGGCATCCCGAATTGCGGGTGCGGCCGACGCTGCAGGCGCTGGACGTGCTGGCGTCGAGCCACTGGATCACCGCCGAGGCGCGGGACGAGCTGTCGGAGGCCTACCGGTTCCTGCGGCGGGTCGAGCACCGGCTCCAGATGGTCGCCGACGAGCAGACCCATACGCTGCCGGACGACAGCGCGGCGATGGAGCGGTTTGCCGGTTTCTTCGGCTATCCCAGCCGCGCCGCATTCGCCCGCGACCTGCTCGGGCATCTCAACGTGGTGCAGCGGCACTACGGCAGGCTGTTCGAGGGCGATCCGACCGGCACCGCGAAGCTGCCGGCGGTGGATTATGGCGCCGGTCCGGACGATCCGCGCCTGCTCGAGCATCTGGCCACGCTCGGCTTCAAGAAGCCGATCGCGGTGGCGGATACCCTGCGGCAGTGGATGGTCGGCGACTATCGCGCGTTCAGGATCGAAACCACGCGCAACGCCTTTGTCGATTTCGTTCCGGCGCTGCTCGCGGGGCTGGCGGATGCCGAACAGCCCGACAGCGCCGTGATGGCCTTCGACCGCTTTCTGCAGGCGCTGCAGCGTGGCGGCCGGCTGATTTCCCTGCTCAGCCAGAACCGCGACCTCGTCGCCCTGGTGGCGCTGGTCCTCGGCGCCGCCCCCCGGCTCGCCGACATGCTGGCGCGACAGCCGCAGCTGATGGATGGCCTGATCGATCCGCGCTTCTTCGGCGCTATGCCGGACCGCCGTGAATTGTCGGCGCGTCTCGCCGCCACCCTGAGCGAGGCCTATTCCTACGAGGAGTTTCTCGACCGGCTGCGCCTGTTCGGCCAGGAATGCCTGTTCCTGGTCGGCACCAGGATCCTGTCGGGCACGGTGTCCGCCGCCCATGCCGGCGTCGCTTTCGCCGACGTGGCCGAAGGCATTGTCGATACCGTGCACGGCCTGGCGACCGACCGGTTCGCCGATCAGCACGGCCGCATCAAGGGCCAGCAGACCGCCATCGTCGCGATGGGCCGGCTCGGCAGCCGCGAGATGACCGCCTCGTCCGATCTCGACCTGATCCTGCTCTATGACTTCGACCACGACTATCCGGATTCCGACGGCGCGCGGCCGCTGCACGGCGCGCATTATTTCGCGCGCTTCACCCAGCGGCTGATCAGCGCCTTCACGACGCGGACCAATTATGGCGTGCTCTATGACGTCGACATGCGGCTGCGCCCCTCCGGCCGCGCCGGCCCGCTGGCCTCGCGCGTTGACTCGTTCGCCGAATACCAGGACCGGGAGGCCTGGACCTGGGAACACATGGCGCTGACCCGCGCCCGGGTGATCTCGGGCCCGGCGGATTTTCGCGACAGGATCGAGCGTATCATCCGCCAGGTGCTGACGCGGCGGCGCGATCCCGCCGGCGTCGCCGTCGACGTCGCGGAGATGCGGCGGGCGATTGCGCTGGAGAAGGGCGAGCACGACGTCTGGGACCTGAAATATGCCGCCGGCGGCATGGTCGATATCGATTTCATCGCGCAGTATCTCCAGCTGGTTCATGCCGCCGATACCCCGGATATTCTCAACGTCGCCACCCAGCAGGTGCTCGACAACGCCGCGCGGCTCGGCGTTCTGCAGCCGGCGGCCGCCGAGATCCTGCGCCCGGCGACGCGGCTCTATCACGACCTGACGCAGATCCTGCGGCTCTGCGTCAGCGATAAATTCAGGCCGGAAACATCGGGCGAAGACCTGTTGCGGGTGCTGGCGCGGGCCGGCGACGCGCCGGACTTTTCCGCGCTGGAGGCAAGGGTGCGCGAGACCCAGGCCGAGGTGCGCCGGGTATTTTCGGCGCTGGTCGGCGGCGGCCGCTAGGATTGCTGCGCCGCCTGCATGCTGCACGCAAAGGCGGTGCAGCGTCATCACCGGCGCATGGCGTGCCGGGTCGCGCAAATGCGTGCGCCATGAGCGCACCGCGAAGCGATCCGTCAGGCTCTTCAGGCTAACCTTTTATTCAGCATCCCGGGGCAGATTGGCGGCGGGCTGCGTACCATGCCCGCGTAACAAGCCGTCGTCGGGATTCTCAGCCCCGGCGGCGGCTTTCTCCGTTGTACGGCCACCAACGGACAGCCCGGCGATCCGGCAGCCGAAGATCGGGTAATGGCGCCGACCGAAAAATCGGATCGTTGAGTTCACAAGTGAACATACAGGGCCATCGAGGGGTGCGAAACCATGATTGGAGGACCACGGATTTCGCAATGGCCGTGCGAAGCGAAGCATCGGCAGATGGAATACAGCGGAGTGACGTTTTCCGTCGTTCCCTTCCGGCCGGCCGAACACGGTTTCGACCCGTCCTTGTCCGGTGCTGCACAGACAAGACCATAGGTCCATGAACGGTATCCCTCATGGGCATCGGTATCCCGCGTACCGATGGCAAAGGGGCGAAGGGATGGCAGAGTACCGGGCCTATACGGTCGGGCTCGACGGGCATTTCGTGGCATCACGGCCGCTGGTCTGCGCCGACGATGCAGAAGCGATCGAGAAGGCCAGGGGCCTGGTCGATAGCCACGATATCGAGCTTTGGAGCGGTGACCGCTTTGTGCTTCGGCTGGTTGCGCAGCCGGGGAAGGCGGACAAATCCTTGCCGTTGCGCCCGCCTGACGAGCTCTGATCCATCGCGATGTCGGGCGAGAATGATCCGAGATGTCGTCGAGCTAGCTCTGCCTCAGCGCCGCCAGCGCGTCCCGCACCTCCGGATCGAGACCGGCGCCGCCGGCATCGAGATGCGCCAGGATGGCCCTGCGCATCCTGGGATCCCAGAATTTGCGGATGTGGTCGGCGATGCCGGGAACTGCCTTGTCGCGGCCCTGGCTCCTGAAGAACGTGCCGATCTGGTTGGCCATGTAGATCAGCCGGTCAGGCGACATCGAAGGCTCCTTCGGCGGCGGCATCGGCAGAAATTCGTGCCGGATGAGTGAAGATCTCGAACCCGTCGGCGCGGGCGATGGCGGCCAGCGTGATGCCCGAGGCTTCCGCCATCCGCACCGCCAGCGCGGTCGGTGCGGAGACCGCCACCAGCAGCGGCGCGCCCATCGCCGCGGTCTTCTGCACCATTTCGACCGAGACCCGGCTTGTCAGCAGCACCATGCCGTCGGCGGCGGAAATCTTCTGCAGCGCCAGCGCGCCGGCCAGCTTGTCGAGCGCGTTGTGGCGGCCGACGTCTTCGCGCAAGGCGACGATGCCGCGCGAAGGCGTCCAGAACGCCGCGGCATGCACGGCGCGGGTTTCGATATTGATCCGCTGCAGCGACGGGATGCACTGCATCGCCGCCGCGATCTGGCGCGGCGAGAACGAGCGGCCCGGCGCCACGATGGCGGCCGGACGCACCGCTTGCGCGATCGAATCGACGCCGCAGATGCCGCATCCGGTGGGACCCGCGATATGTCGCCGCCGCTGGTTCAGCCGCTCCGCCCTGGCCTGCGCCAGCCACATCCGCAGCTCGATGCCGTCGTCGAGCTCCACGATCTCCAGCGAGGCGATGTCGGCGACCGACTGAATGATGCCCTCGCTGAGGCTGAAGCCGGTGGCGAAGTCGCCGAGATCGCGCGGCGTGCCCATCATCACGGCATGGGTGCCGCCATTGTAGCTCAGCGCCAGCGCGGTCTCTTCCGGAATCGCGCGGCTGCCCTCGCGAAAGCCGCTGTCGCGCCAGGCCAGACGGTCAACATTGCGGACCGGCTCGTGCATCCTTCTATTCCGCCGCTTCCACTGGCGGTGCGATGCGCCGGCTATGCCGGGCCTGCGCATCATAGGCCTTCTGCCATTCCGACGGACCGTTGGACGGCGATATCTGCACCGCCGTGACCTTGTATTCCGGACAGTTGGTCGCCCAGTCGGAATAGTCGGTGGTGATGACGTTGGCCTGGGTGTCCGGGTGATGGAAGGTGGTGTAGACGACGCCGGGCGCGACGCGGTCGGTGATCAGCGCGCGCAAGGTGGTCTCGCCGGCGCGGCTGGCGAGCCGGACCCAGTCGCCGTCGCGCACGCCGCGCTGCTCGGCATCATGCGGGTGGATCTCGAGCCGGTCCTCGTGGTGCCAGACGACGTTTTCGGTGCGCCGGGTCTGGGCGCCGACATTGTACTGGCTGAGGATCCGCCCCGTGGTCAGCAGCAGCGGATAGCGCGGTCCGGTGCGCTCGTCGGTCGGAACATATTCGGTGATGACGAACTTGCCCCTGCCGCGCACGAAGCCGCCGATATGCATGACCGGCGTGCCCTCGGGCGCCTTCTCGTTGCAGGGCCATTGCACCGAGCCGAGCTCATCGAGCCTGGCATAGGACACCCCGGCGAAGGTCGGCGTCAGCGCCGCGATCTCGTCCATGATCTGCGAGGGGTGGTCGTAATGCATCTCGAAACCCATCGCCCTGGCGAGGCCGATGGTGACTTCCCAGTCCGCCAGGCCATTGCGTGGCGTCATCACCTTGCGCACGCGCTGGATCCGGCGCTCGGCATTGGTGAAGGTGCCGTCCTTCTCCAGGAAGGTCGAGCCGGGCAGGAAGACGTGGGCGTAGTTCGCGGTTTCGTTCAGGAACAGGTCATGGACGACGAGGCATTCCATCGCCGACAGCGCCGCCACCACATGGCGGGTGTTGGGATCGGACTGCAGGATGTCTTCGCCCTGCACATAGAGCCCCATGAAGCTGCCCTCGATGGCGGCGTCGAACATGTTGGGAATGCGAAGCCCCGGCTCCCTGTCGAGCTTGACGTTCCACATCGCTTCGAACTGCTCGCGCACCGCGTCGCCGGAGATGTGGCGATAGCCCGGCAATTCGTGCGGGAACGAGCCCATGTCGCAGGAGCCCTGCACGTTGTTCTGGCCGCGCAGCGGGTTCACGCCGACGCCGGGACGGCCGATATTGCCGGTCGCCATCGCCAGATTGGCGATCGCGATCACCGTGGTCGAGCCCTGGCTGTGCTCGGTGACGCCGAGCCCGTAATAGATCGCGCCGTTGCCGCCGGTGGCGAACAGCCGTGCCGCGGCGCGCAATTCCCCGGGGTCGACGCCGGTCATGATCGCGGTCGATTCCGGGCTGTTGTGCGGCAGGGCGACGAAGGCGGCCCATTCCTCGAACTCGCTCCAGTCGCACCGTTCGCGCACGAAGGCTTCGTCGACCAGGCCTGCGGTGACGATGACATGGGCGAGCGCGGTGAGCACGGCGACATTGGTGCCGGGCAGCAGCGGCAGGTGCAGCGCCTTGAGGTGAGGGGATTCCACCATTTCGGTGCGGCGCGGATCGATCACGATCAGCCTGGCGCCCTGGCGCAGGCGCTTTTTCAGGCGCGAGGCGAACACCGGATGCGCCGCCGCCGGATTGGCGCCGATGATCATGACCACGTCGCTGTGTTCGACCGAATCGAAATCCTGGGTTCCGGCCGAGGTGCCGAACGTGGTCGAGAGCCCGTAGCCGGTCGGCGAATGGCAGACCCGGGCGCAGGTATCGACATTGTTGTTGCCGAAGCCGGCGCGGATCAGCTTCTGCACCAGATAGGTTTCTTCGTTGGTGCAGCGCGACGAGGTGATGCCGCCGATGGCGTCGCGGCCGTATCTGGCCTGGATGCCCTTGAACCTGGCGGCGGCGAAGGAGAACGCTTCGTCCCAGGGCACTTCGCGCCAGGGATCGCTGATCCGTTCGCGGATCATCGGCTTGAGGATGCGCTCCTTGTGGGTGGTGTAGCCCCAGGCGAAACGGCCCTTGACGCAGGAGTGGCCGCGGTTGGCCTTGCCGTCCTTGTACGGCACCATGCGCACGACTTCCTCGCCGCGCATTTCCGCCTTGAAGGCGCAGCCGACGCCGCAATAGGCGCAGGTGGTCACCACCGAATGCTCGGGCTGGCCGATCTCGATGACGGATTTTTCGGTCAGCGTCGCGGTCGGGCAGGCCTGCACGCAGGCGCCGCAGGAGACGCATTCGGATCCGAGAAAACTCTCGTTCATGCCGGGCGACACCCGGCTGTCGAAGCCGCGTCCGGAAATGGTCAGCGCGAAGGTGCCCTGCACTTCCTCGCAGGCGCGCACGCAGCGCGAGCAGACGATGCATTTCGACGGGTCGTAGGTGAAATAGGGATTGGACTCGTCCTTCGGCATCCAGGCCGCGTTGGGCGCGCCATCCGCCGCGGCGAAGACGTGGTTCTCGCCGGAATAGCCGTAGCGCACGTCGCGCAGGCCGACCGCGCCGGCCATGTCCTGCAATTCGCAGTCGCCATTGGCGGCACAGGTCAGGCAGTCCAGCGGATGGTCGGAAATGTAGAGCTCCATCACGCCCTTGCGCAGCTTCTTCAGGCGTTCGCTCTGGGTGTGGACCACGAGGCCCGGCGCGGCCGGCGTGGTGCAGGACGCCGGCGTGCCGGCGCGGCCCTCGATCTCGACCAGGCACAGCCGGCAGGAGCCGAATGCCTCCACCATGTCGGTGGCGCAGAGTTTCGGGATCTGCGTCCCGGCCTGCATCGCCGCGCGCATGATCGAGGTGCCCTCGGGCACCGTGACGCTGCGGCCGTCGATGGTCAGCGTCACCAGGACTGTGGATGGCGAACGCGGTGTTCCGAAATCGATTTCCTCGATCAGCGACATGGCGAATCTTCCCTTATTCCGCGGCCTGCAGGCGCGTCGGCGCCGGGCCGAAATCCTCCCGGAAATGTTTCAGCGCGCTCATCACGGGGTAGGGCGTGAAACCGCCGAGCGCGCACAGCGAGCCGAACTTCATGGTGTTGCAGAGGTCCTCGACCACAGCGATGTTTTCCGCCACCCGCTCGCCGGCGCGGATCCTGTCGATGGTCTCGACGCCGCGGGTCGAGCCGATCCGGCACGGCGTGCACTTGCCGCAGGATTCGATGGCGCAGAATTCCATCGCGAAGCGCGCCTGCCTGGACATATCGACGCTGTCGTCGAACACCACGATGCCGCCATGGCCGATCAGCCCGTCGCGCGCGGCAAAGGCTTCGTAGTCGAACGGCGTGTCGAACAGCGCGCGCGGGAAGTAGGCGCCGAGCGGGCCGCCGACCTGCACGGCGCGCACCGGGCGCCCGGTCAGCGTGCCGCCGCCGATATCGTCGACCAGTTCACCGAGCGTGATGCCGAAGGCGACCTCGAACAGGCCGCCATGCCTGACATTGCCGGCGAGCTGGATCGGCATGGTGCCGCGCGAGCGGCCGGTGCCGAAATCGGCGTAGGCCCTGGCGCCGTCGGCCAGGATGAAGGGGATCGCGGCGAACGACAGCACGTTGTTGATCACGGTGGGCTTGCCGAACAGGCCCCTGTGCGCCGGCAGCGGCGGCTTGGCGCGGACGATGCCGCGGCGGCCTTCCAGGCTCTCCAGAAGCGAGGTCTCCTCGCCGCAGACATAGGCCCCGGCGCCGACCCGGACCTCGAGATCGAAATCGTGCGAGGATCCGCCAATGCGCGGCCCGAGATAGCCGGCCCGCCGTGCCGCCGATATCGCCGCGTTCATCGCCGCGACGGCATGGGGGTATTCGGAGCGGATATAGATATACCCCTTGCTGGCGCCGACCGCGATGCCCGCGATGGTCATGCCCTCGATCACGACAAGGGGATCGCCTTCCATGATCATGCGGTCGGCGAAGGTGCCGCTGTCGCCCTCATCGGCATTGCAGACGATGTATTTGCGGTCCGCGGCGGCCTGCGCCACGGTCTTCCACTTGATGCCGGTCGGGAAGCCGGCGCCGCCGCGGCCGCGCAGGCCCGACGCCGTGACCTCGGCCAGGATCGCCTCGCTGCCGAGCTCGAGCGCCCGCGCCAGGCCCTTGTAGCCGTCATGGCCGGTGTAATCCTCGACCGAGCGCGGGTCGATCACGCCGCAGCGGGCGAAGCTCAGCCGGGTCTGCCGCCTGAGCCAGTCAATATCGCCGGTCAGCCCAAGCCGCAGCGGATGCGCGCCATCGGACACCATCGCATCGAGCACCGAACCGGCCTCGGACGCGGTCACCGGACCGAATGCGACGCGCCCATCGGGGGTAGCGACTTCGATCATCGGCTCCAGCCAGTACAATCCGCGCGAGCCGGTCCGGACGATCTCGATATCGACGCCGCGCCTGGCCGCAGCCAGCCCCAGCCCGAAGGCCACGTCGTCGGCGCCCACCGCAACCGCGGCGGCATCGCGGGGGACGAAAATGCGCAACGTCATCGCTGCGCCTCCGCGACCAGCGCGTCGATCCGCGCCGGGTCCAGCCGTCCGACCGGGCGGCCGTCCAGCATCGCCGAGGGCGCCGTCGCGCACAGGCCGAGGCAGTAGACCGCCTCCAGCGTCGTCAGGTCGTCGGCGGTGGTGCTGCCGACGGCAATGCCGAGCCTGGCTTCCGCGCGTGCGGCGAGGGCGTCGCCGCCGGCGGCCTGGCAGGCCTCGGCGCGGCACAGCTTCAGCACGTGCCGGCCGGCGGGTGCGCGGCGGAAATCAGGATAGAAGGTGAACACGCCATGGACCTCGGCCCGCGACAGGTTGAGCGTGGATGCGATCATCGGAATCGCCGGCTCCGGCACGTAGCCGAAGGCCTCCTGCAGCGCGTGCAGGATCACCAGGGTCGCGCCTTCGAGGTGGCCGTGCCCGGCGATGATTTCGCCGCCGCGCGCAGCATCCCATGGTTCGTAGACCGGCGTCATCGGCGTTCCCTGTCAGAGGCTTAATGCCGATCTGATCAGAGTTGGAATCGATCCAAAGATCAATAA
>Ga0302276_10001418_pt1 | contig 21679 bp, 19 predicted proteins | sample III_Bog_N2_3_FD_198768 | JGI IMG/M metagenome (GOLD analysis project Ga0302276, IMG submission 198768) | Peat permafrost microbial communities from Stordalen Mire near Abisko, Sweden - III_Bog_N2_3 | ecosystem: Environmental > Terrestrial > Soil > Wetlands > Peat | place: Sweden: Abisko...
GCCAGCTTCCGGCCGAGCCCCCGCACGATACCCTAGAGATAGATGCCCCCCATCCTCAACGCACAATCCGTGACCAAGCAGTTCGGCGCTCTCCCCCTCTTCAAAGACATCTCCCTCACCGTCGAAGACAGCGACCGCATCGGCCTCATCGGCCCCAATGGCGCCGGCAAATCCACCCTCCTCGCCCTTCTCGCCGGCCAGGTCGAGCCCGACTCCGGCGACCTTGCCGTCCGCAAGCGTGCCCGCGCCGCCTACGTTCCCCAGGATTCCCGCTTTGCCGACGGCCTCTCTGTCCGCCAGGTCCTTGAGCAAGCCCTCGCCGCCGCTCACGTCAACGAATCCGAACGCGAAGGCCGACTCCGCGAACTCGCCGGCCGCGCCGGCTTTGCCGACCTCGACGCCGAGGCAGCCTCCCTCTCCGGTGGCTGGCGCAAGCGCCTCGCCATCGTCGAGGCCATGGTCATCGAGCCTGACGTCATGCTCCTCGACGAGCCCACCAACCACCTCGACCTCGCCGGAATTGAATGGCTCGAAGAGCTCCTTGCCGCCTCCTCCTTCGCCGCCGTCACCGTAAGCCACGACCGCTACTTCCTTGAATCCACCTCAAGCCAGATCGTCGAGCTCAACCGCATCTTTGCCGACGGCCTCTTCCGCGTGAAAGGGACATTCAGCCGTTTCCTCGAAGAGAAGCAGGCCTACCTCGAGTCGCAGAGCCGCCAGCAAGACAGCCTCCGCAACCAGGTCCGCACCGAGATCGAATGGCTCCGCCGTGGCCCCAAGGCCCGCACTACCAAGAGCAAGGCCCGCATCGACACCGCCAACGCCATGATCGGCCAACTCGCCGCCATGGACTCCCGCACCACCGTGAACTCCGTCGGCATCGACTTCGAAGCCAGCATGAGAAAAACCAAGCGCCTCGTCGAATTCGACAACGTCACCTGCCAAATCCCCGGCGAAGCGGTAGGTCCGGGCTCGCCTGATAGCGAGCATGCATCGGTCGAGGAAGGCCTTGTATCAGGGCGCGACTTTAGTCGCGCCAAGCAAACCACCAACAACGCCGGGGCTTTAGCCCCTGCCAATACCCCCGCCCCCCGCACCCTCTTCTCCAACCTCAACTTCGTCCTCAAAGCCGGCATGAAAGTCGGCCTCGTCGGCCCAAACGGCTCCGGCAAAACCACCCTCCTCCGCCTCCTCCGCGGCGAAATCGAGCCAGCCGAGGGCACCATCAAGCGCGCCGATGCCCTCCGCCTCGTCTACCTCAGTCAGATGCGCGACCTCGACGAGAATCTCACCCTCCGCCGCGCCCTCGCTCCCCAAGGCGATGGCCTCAACTACCAGGGCCGCATCATCCACGTCGCCAGTTGGGCCGCGCGTTTCCTCTTCACCGGCGAACAGCTCAACCAGCCCGTCCGCAACCTCTCCGGCGGCGAACGCGCCCGCGTTCTCATCGCCAAGCTCATGCTCGAGCCCGCCGATGTCCTCCTCCTCGACGAGCCCACCAACGACCTCGACATCCCCTCCCTCGAAATCCTTGAAGAAAACCTCCTCGAGTTTCCCGGCGCTCTCGTACTCGTCACCCACGACCGCTATCTGCTCAATCGCGTCTCATCGGTCGTGCTCGGCCTCGACGGACGCGGCAGCATCGCCCAGTTCGCCGACTTCGCTCAATGGGAAGACTGGCTCGCCGAACAGGACTCCGTCCAAAGCGGCAAATCTGAACGCCGCGCAGATGGCTCCGTTTCCGCCAAACAGGCCAAGTCTAACGCCATTGATTCAGTTAACATCGTTAACTCAGCTAAAAAGAAGCTCTCCTACCTCGAAGCCCGCGAATTCGCCACCATCGAACACAAGGTCGAAGAATCCGACGCCCGCCTCCACGCCGCCCGCGAACGTGTCGACCATCCCAAAATCGCTTCCGACGCCACCGCCCTCCAGCAAGCCCTCGCCGAACTCGACGCCGCCCAGCACGAAAGCGACGCCCTCTACGCCCGCTGGGCCGAACTGACGGAGAAGGCAGGATGAGCACTACGCCTGGCCGCAAGGCACAGCCTCCAAAACGCGCACCTTTCCGTTCGCGGTGGAATTCCGGCGAGCAAAGGCTTTGTATCAGGGCACGACTTCAGTCGTGCCGCTTAGGGCCCAATAAAATTGTGGGCTTTAGCCCCTGAGGGACGCCCTTCACCTCACCAGCGTTGCCCATTCTCATTGCTTTCCAGTTCGTGCAGTGGAACAATAGCAGCGGAGGCCTGACGTGCCCATTCAGCTTAGCCCGGAACAAGAGCGCGTGGTTGATAAGGCCATTCACGCCGGGCTGATAAGTATCCCCGAGGACGTGGTCGGAGTTAGCGTCGAGACCATTCGCCAGCGCCTTGAAGCTAGAGAGTCCTCCGTCTCGGTGATCAAGAACGGTGCCAGCATTGATGATTGGAGCCGTCAGCTTCATGACTCCATCTACAGCCACGCTAACGCCGCCCCACCGCTGCCCGACGAGGCGCTAGACAGAGAGTCCATTTACGAAGGCCGCGGCCTCTAAGTTGAGATAATCAACCGAGGCGATCCGCCAGCCATGAATGATGTGCTTGCGGGTCCTCTGCGAACTCCGAAGCAACGAGCAGGTCCCTCCAATCCAATTTTGCGAGACGGATCGCTTTATCAAGTTTCGCAATTTCGCCACCGCTCAACTTTAGGACAGCGAAACGAATCCTTTCAAAAAATGCGTCCCCTTTACCCTTGGAGAGTGGGAGATTCTCGCCGCACTCCTCGACAAGGATCAGGCGTACTCGGTCCCATTCAGTTGGAGGAAAAAGCAACTCAACTCGTTTTTCCGTCTCAGGACTCAACCCCAATTTGTTCAACCCTTTCCTTGAAAATTCAGAAGTTGGGCTCGGACAGTCGTGCCCTCTTCCCTTCTCCCTCTTCCCTTCTCCCTGCTCCTCTACCGCTCACCCCAGCTCAACTTGCTCCTCAGCGCCTCAAAGAACCCGCTCTCGCGCAGCCGCACCAGGCGCACCGTGTGGCTCGATCGCCGGCAATGCACCTCGTCCCCCCGCAGCAACTGCACCGCCTGCTGCCCGTCAACAGTAAGCAGCGCCTGATCCGGCACTCCCTCCACGCGCACCATCAACTTCGCGTCGCCCCGCACCACAATCGGCCGCAGCGTCAACAGATGCGGACAAATCGGAGTCACCACCAGCGCATCCACATCCGGCGTCAGAATCGGCCCATTCGCCGCCAGCGTATAAGCCGTCGACCCCGTCGGCGTCGACACAATCACGCCATCGGCTCTGAACCGCGCCACCTTCCGCCCATCCAGCTCCACCGTAAAGTCGCCCATGCGCGCAATGTCGCCCTTGGAGACGACAATCTCGTTCAGCGCCTCGTGGCTCGCCAGCAGCCTTCCACCGCGCCAAAGCTCCGCGTGCAGCATCGCCCGCTCATCGATTTGGTGGCAATCTTCGCACCACCCCAGCAGTGTGGAATAAAGGTCGGCCAACCGCACCTCGGTCAAAAACCCGAGCGAGCCAAGATTCACGCTCAGAATCGGCGTCCCCGTAGCCGCAAAAGTCCGCGCCACAGACAGCAGCGTCCCGTCCCCGCCCAGCACGATCACCAAGTCCGGCTTCAGGTCCGGCAGCCGCCTCCGCTCGCACGCCGGAGCCGCATCCGTATACTTGCCCGCCTCATCGTCCAGCACAGGCTCGTAGCCGTGATTGTGCAGCCAACCAATCAGTTCCGGCAACAACTGCCCGAGTTCTTCCCTGTTCGGCTTGCAGACTATCGCTACGCGTTTCATGCGGTCCCAGTGTAACGGATGCGCCCCCTGTGTCCCACTTCGCCGTCGAGCCAAATCTTTCGGAACCACAAAACAATCCTTGCCTCGGAATACTAAGCTGGTTGTATATTGGCTCGAACCTCAAAATCGATCGGTCACCGTCGACTGTGCTGCATATCGGGCACTTCGGTCGGTATGCCGGTTCTGCTCAATCGAGTTCCATCGAACGGAGGAATGGCATGGAATGGTACCTGATGGTCTGGAGGAAGTACGCCGAGTTCGATGGCCGCGCTCGCCGCCAGGAATATTGGATGTTTCAGCTTTTCAACATCCTGGCAATGCTGGCCCTCGCCATCTTGGGAGGAATCGCAATCGCGATCAACCGCAACTTCGGCGTAATCCTCTTTTTCCCGTTTGCCCTGTACTGGCTGGCAATCATCATTCCCTCGATAGCCGTTGCGGTCCGCCGCTTCCACGACACCGGTAGAAGCGGCTGGATGCTCCTTCTCTTTGTTGCGCTCGGCATCATCCCCGTCGTCGGCTTCATTAGCGCCATCATCCAAATCGTCTTCATGTGTCAGGACAGCGTTCCCGGCACCAACGAGTACGGCCCCAGTCCAAAATATCCTGACCAGTTCAATTCCGCCTTCGCCATGAACGCGCCCAACCGTTCAATGGGCCTCTATGGTCAGCCACCATCTGCTCCGATTTCGCCCGAAGGTCCAGCAATCTCGTTTTGCAATACCTGCCGGACCATGTTGAATCCGGGCTCAAGATACTGCAGTACTTGCGGAGCGCAAAACTGAGCGTCAGCCCCGCCGCGCATACAGCAGAAACTCCTTGTTCCCCTCCATGCCCGTAATCGGCGAAGCGATGGTCTCTACCACCCGCCACCCGATCGACTCAACGCACGCCGCCACCTTGTCGATAGCCAGTTGGTGCGCATCGGGGTCACGCACAATTCCTCCCTTGCCCACATGCTCGCGTCCAGCCTCAAACTGCGGCTTCACAAGCACCACCGACTCAGTCAGGCTCTTTGCCGCTGCAACCACCGGCGGCAGCACCAGCGTCGCAGAAATAAACGACACATCCATAACCAGCAGCGTCAGCTCTTCCCCGCTCTTCGCCGCCAACGCGCCAGGTTCCAGCAGCCGAGCATTCGTCCGCTCCATCAGTCGTACCCGCTCGTCCTGCCGCAGCGCCATCGCAATCTGCCCAAAACCCGTATCCACAGCCGTCACATGAGCCGCGCCGTTTTTCAGCAGACAGTCGGTAAATCCACCCGTCGAAGCGCCCACGTCCAGACACCAGCGTCCCTTCACATCGATCTTCCAGTGCTCCAGAGCCCCCGCCAACTTAATTCCGCCCCGGCTCACATACGGCTGATCCTCGCCCAGCAATCGAATCGTCGCCTCCACGGGAACCGTCGCCCCGGGCTTGTCCACTTTCTGCTCCGCCACCATCACCCGCCCGGCAAGAATCATGGCGCGCGCCCGCTCGCGACTCGGCACCAGGCCGCGCTCAACAAGCAGCAAATCAATTCGAGTTTTCGCGGTTGCTGTCATGCACTGGGCTGGTGCGGCTTCGCATTCGGAATCCCGTGCTGATGGCAATCCGTGCACTTGACCCAGTGAATATTATGCGGGCTTGCGGCGCTGGCAAACGTCGTATCCATCTTTTCTACGTCAATGCCGCAGTCCGACATCTGTGGATGGCAGTTCTTGCACGACGCGCGCGCATTCTGGTTGTGACCGAGGTGGCAGGCCACGCAGCTTATGCCTTCATGCACCCCCATCGGCGTACGATCGTCTCCAGATCCCACCTGCCGTGCCAGTCCTTTGGCAGTTGCATCGGTTCCAGCCTCGGGCGACCGGGGTGCGTGGCACTGGTAGCAGACGCCCTGCCGCGGGTCGGGGCTTACATTCACACGTCGCGTCCCATCGAATACTACCGGCAGCGGCAACGCCGCCGTCCCAATGTGCATTTGCTCGCGCCGATCGTAGAACGCCAGCGACTCATCTTTACCCTCATCCGCAACGGCAAATCTTGACGCCGGCTTCGTCGCCACGTCCCCCTCGCGATGCACCTGGTGGCAAGCCATACACGGTATCGCTGGCTCGTCCTTCAACTTCGGTTGCACCAGGTGCCAAGGGCCTATCCCGTTCTGCGGCTGAACCATGTCGCGAATTCCGCCCTCAAAATACATCCCATGGCAGCGCAGGCAGTCATCCATAAGTCGCTGCTTCTTGTTCTGCTTGGCATCTGTAAAGATCTCGCCGTACGTCACGCTGTGCGGCCCCGCGTGCCAGTCCGCGTACTCTTTCCGGTGGCAACTCTGGCAATCGGTCGTCATCAACAGAACGTCCGCATTGCGCACCCGGATCGCCTCAGGCATGCGCCCAAACAGATGAACTTTTATATGGCGCAGCTTCGTCCTCAGCCCGGCGCGGTGGCACTGCATGCAGCCAAGCGTGCGATGTTGCGAACTATGAACCGAATACACCACCGCCGCCATCTCGTGGCAGCTCGCGCAACCCTGTCCTCGCTCTGACGAGTAATATGCGGACGCACAAAACACGGCCGCCACCGCCAACACCGTCACCACAGCGCAGGCAGTAAGCCCAAACCGAATCCAGCGCATCGTCACCGGTAGCCCCCCCCCTTCCAGCCCCTCACCAGCGCTTCCGACGCGTAGAATGCAATCGCCATGATCGTCAGCCCGGGATTGAAGCCACCGTTGTTCACATGCACGCTGGAGTCGATCACAAACACATTGTCCACATCGTGTACCCGGCAGCTCTTGTCCACTACCGAACTGCGCGGATCGTTGCCCATCCTGCAGGTTCCGGCCTGGTGCTGCCCAGCCGAGACAACCTCCGGCAATCCACCCGTGAGCTGCGTCGCAATTGCGCCCGCTTCCTTGAGCCAGGCCTCGGCCCGCTTCGCCTGAATCGCGCCGATCTCATACGTCTGCGGATGGACGTTGCCCGAGATGCGCACCACGGGAATGCCGTACTTGTCGCGCACATTCGGATCGAGTGTCACCCGCGCATCTGCCGAAGGAATCTGTTGTGTCGGCCCCATCACGGCGATATTCCGCTTGTAATACTTGCGCATCGCTTGCTTGTGGACCAGTCCCCAGCGCGGTGTCCCGGGTGGCATGCGATCCACCATCTGGATTGGCAGCCGAATGAACTCATTGGCAAGCATCCCGCCGCCACACAGTCCCGGCGTTCCGTGGTTGTAGTCCATCACCGCAATGCTCGCCCCCGGCCCCAGATCGTCGTACGCCTCGTCCTCGAAGAATCCCATCGCTCCCGAGTAATAGTGCCCCTGCAGATTGCGCCCCACCTGGTCGTACCGATTACCAATTCCATTCGGATAAAGGTTGCTCCGCGAGTTGAGAAGCAGCCGCGCAGACTCTGTGGCGCATCCGGAAACCACCACCAGGTCAGCAAGCTGCTCCAGCAGCCGGCCTCGCTCGTCAAAGTAGCTCACCCCGCGCGCCCGGCCGTGTTCGTCGGTCAAAATCTCCTTCACCTGGCACTCAGTCCGCAGCTCGCAGTTGCCCGTGTTCAGCGCCACCGGAATCACGGTGTTTTGCGATCCATTCTTCGCGTCCACCTCGCACGCAAACCCCACGCACCAACGGCAGCGCATGCATGGTCCGCGTCCGTTGTACGGGATGCTGTTGCGCGCCATCGGAATGTGCAACGGATGAAGTCCAAGCCGTTTTGCCGCTGGCTCCAGAATCCCGAACTCGCGATTCGGCGCCAAAGGTGGCATCGGCAACGGGCGCTTGCGTGGAGCGTGAAACGGCGTACCAGAGTAATCGCCGGAGACGCCGATCTCATACTCCGCCTTGTCGTAAAACGGCTCGAGATCGTCGTACGTGATCGGCCAGTCCTCCAGCGAACTCCCCACCGGCGCTCCGTAGGTCGTCCGCATCTTGAAGTCCTGCGGCATAAAGCGCCATGCCTGTGCGCCCCAGCTCAGCGTCCCCCCGCCCACGCATGCCGCGTTGTTCGAATAGGCGCCGTCGCTTGCCGGCACTGTGTGCGCAACGCCCTTCGCGTCCACCCAAACCCGCGGGGTGCCTTCGTCCTCCGGCCCAAACGCATTGCCCAGCTGCGTGTTCCGCTGGTTGCGCAGGTCATCCTTGCGGCAATCGGCAGCCGTGTACCATTTGCCGCGCTCCAGCAGCACCACGCTCAATCCCGCAACCGACAACTCCTTGGCGACGATCCCCCCCGCCGCGCCCGCTCCCACCACCACCGCATTCACTCGATTCATCGGCGCGGCTCCCCGGGATCGTTCAGGCTCAGGTCATATTGCGCTCGCCCCAGCAGCGGCGGGTCGCCCAACCCCAACATCTTCCAGCTCGTTTCGTCGCGGTTGCCGCCGTGTCGCGGCGAACCGTAGTACCCCTCCAGAGTATGGTTGCGAACCATCTCAAAGAACCCGTGGTGGTCGCGCTCCAGGTCCGTCACCACCGCCAGTTGATCGGCGCCCTCCAGATCGGCCATCTCCTTGCCAAATCGCTTCCGGCTCTGCGCCTCCGCCTGCTCAAGACCGTCACGATACGCGTCCTGATGCGGGCGGTAGTGCCGCACCAGTTGTTTATCGATGTAACTGTGTACCCCGGCCTCGGACGCGGATGGAAAATCATCCTTGGGAATAATCTGGTCGCAGATTGCCTTGAGCGTTCGCCCCTGTGCTTCGGTGAAGAACTCCCACCCGGCACCTGATTTCGGGCCGCACCCGGCAGCCAGAGCCGCGCCGCCCAACGATCCAACGGCCACAAACTGCCGCCGCGTTATTCCTTCTGATTTGTCCCCCAAATCCATCCGCAATTCCCCTCCCGGCCCGCCACAGAACACTTGCCCTTCCTGTGTCAACTTTGGACCCAAGGATACTATCTGCCCATCCTTCGTGTGCGAACAGTAAGCAGTCTGTAGCGCCCGTCACAGGCTGGTCGCAGGCGCGGCGAAACCTGCGTTCAAAACCACGGCGCCAAACAAGATTGGCCGCGCCCTTTTGGGGAACGGCCCGCTTGAATTGCACTCTGAGTCTCGCTCTGAGAGTTCTTCGTACTCGCTACGGAAGCGTCTGACAGAGCGCCAGCGTCGCCGCATTCGCTGCGCCAGGCAGATAGCATGGTTGACCAAAGCCCGGCACCCGGCTCGTGATAAAGCTATTCCCCGATGAGCCATTTTGCGTGGTCACGCGCACATCCACGACGTTGCCCTCAACCAGAACACTTGTATCCACCAGGTCAATATCCGTGCGGACGATCGTAAGGAACGGGCTGTCCGGCGAAGCCGCATAAACTTTGCCGTACAACGAGTTCTGTGTTGAGACTACGGTCCGAGGATGGCCGTTCACAGGCAGTGCCTTCTCGAACGTGTGGCTGGTCAGGTTCACAATGCTGACCGTGCCGTCAGTCTGATCTGCGGTGTAAGCCCGGCTTCCGTCTGCAAGGGCTGTCACGCTGGCTGGATTCTTTCCCACGGGAATGGTGAATGTCGTGCCAAACGTCGCGCTGTCGTTGCCGTACTGATCCAGGCTTACGTCAATTACACTCACCGAACTACCATCGTAGTTGGCGACCACAAGCTGGTTGGTCGCAGAGTTGTATTCGGCAAATACCGGTCCTGCAATCGTCCCCATCCCGGCTGTTCCGTTGGGCGGAGTCACGCCCGTTGCCTTCACTGCGCTGGTTGAGAGCGGCAGTACTGAATGGCAGATGACCGTCGCTCCCGTCTGGCCGGTAAACGGTGTGCAACTATTGAGCGCGTTCGTCTGGCCGTTGATCACCGTGATGCTGTCGTCGCCGCGGTTTAGCACGAATACGCGCCTGTTGTCAGGGCTCGCAAGCCCATACACCGGGCATCTACCCGCCGGGATCTTCGCTGAAACGGTATACGTCGAGGTCTCTATCGAATCCACCTCACCTGCCGAGGCTGTGCTTGGCGACAGGTTGCAAGTCACGGCGCTCGCCACGTTCCCTCCCTCGCTGTTTCCCTGGCTGATAGCGTAGTCGCGCTGCGATGCCTGGGAAGAGCCGATCATGATAACAGGGGTAGGAGCCACCGGGATGGAGAGTTTATACGAAGCAGGAAAGCCATTGAACACATCGACCGAATTGTTGCTCAGGTCGGTCGCGTACAACCCGGCTGAAGGCGCAAAGAAATTGACTAGTTGGAAGGTCGGAACCAGCGTCGTGTAGGTGACGTTCTTAGCCTGCAGCGAAGTGCTGACGGGAAAGTTGCTCAGGGTCCCGTCGGAGTTTACCGTGTAGCCATTGGCGCCGTATTCGTCGATGGAGAAGGTAGTCGGACCGGGGCCGATCGGAGCCTGGGCAAGTACCGTATCGCCCGAGTAGTCGATCACCGTCACGATGCCCGGCGAGGTGAGGGCCGGCGAAGAGACAACTATGGCATAGGAGGGGGGCTGGGACGCGGGTCCGGTGGTATTGACTGGGGTAATGACTGGCCGGTAGTTCGTGCCACACCCGGCAACCAGAGCAGCAGCCGCGCAGACCGCCCCCAAATGGACCAATCGCGCGCGCGCCTGGCCTGAATTCATCGAAAAAAGCCTCATTCAGAACGTTCCTGCTTCCAAGTTGATTGTAAATCAGTTGGACGGGCCAACATGGCGGAACGGTATCGTCGGACGCACAAGCGCAGTTGGAAAACTCCACCCCATGGCCGCGCTGAGGCACGCCCATGGCGTCAAGTCCGAACCTTGGCTGAAAACGGGTTCGCTTAGCGTCCCACGATTTCCACAACCTTCTCGTCGGACCCGCTCCACGCCGGGCTCCCCGTATGGCTCAGCTTGCCCGTAGCCTCGTTCCACTTGAGCTCCGTCACTGAGCCCGCTCCCTGCTCGTATGCATAGGTCTTGCCATCGTCGTTAAATAGCGTGAAGCTCGCGTCGGCTCCCGGATACACCTTCACCTTCTCGATCGCCTGCGTCTCGTGCGTGCTCTCGACCGCAGCCCCTATCGGGATGATCGAACCGGCCCGCACAAACAAAGGGATCCTATCGATGGGCGCATCCACGGTGATCGTCTGTCCGCCCTTCACCCTTTCGTTTGTCCAGTAGTTGAACCAGTCCGCCCCGGCCGGCAGATATACCTCGCGTTGCGTCGCGCCCTGCTCCCCAACCGGCGCCACAAGCAACGCCGGCCCGAACATATACTCATCGCGCAGGTCTGCAACCTTCGGATCGTTGGGAAAGTCCAGCGGCAGCGCTCGCATGAATGGTGCCCCCGTAACCCACGTGTGGTAGCCGAGCGAGTAGATGTATGGCATGAGCGTGTAGCGCAGCCGCAAGTATTTCTCCAGAATCGGCTCCGCCTGGCTGCCGTAGGACCACACCTCGTTCGCCAAGCGACTGCCGTGCGCCCGGAATATAGGCAAGAAGCTCGCGTACTCAAACCACCGCGTGTACAGCTCCGGATAATCGTCGTAACCGCCCACGTTCGCTCGCGCGTCGCTCGGGTCGAGCAGCGGCGGATGCGCCGGGTGATGCTCGGCCGGCAAATACTCCCAGCCGCCCGTGTCGTTTGACCAGTAGGTCAGCCCCGATGCCGCAAAATTCAGGCCGGTAGGAATCTGCCTGCGAAGCGTATCCCACGTCGGCTGAATGTCGGAAGACCAGAAAAACGCGCCGTTGGCCTGAGCGCCCGTATATGCATCACGCGAAAGAATAAGTGCCCGCTTGTTCGGCTCGTCCTTGCGATAGCCGTTGTAAAGCGCGGCAGTGTGGAACAGAGGGTAAACATTGAAGAATTGCGTCCCAGGCCCGATGTGGAAGTACGCGCCGTTGACAGGCAGATCCGGCTCAGTCTGGTCGGCCCACAATGAATCGAACCCCAGGCTCATGATGTTCTCGTGGATCGTCTTCCACCACCACGCTGCGGCTTCCGGGTTTGTCGTATCGATGTCCGATCCCGCGCGGTCGTAAGGCAGCCCGTCAATCGGCGTTCCATCCGCCAGATGCGTGAACCACCCGTTCTTCCGCAGCATCGCATAGTATCGATCCTCGGGAATAAACCGCGGCCACACACTGATCATCGTCTCGAATCCCATCGCGTGGAGTTGCTTGTTCATCGCCACGGGGTCGGGCCAGTCCTTCGGGTCCATGTCGATCTGCCCCATCTTTGTGTAGTGGAACCAGTCCACCACCATCACATCTGCTGGCAGATGCCGGTCACGATAGCCCTGCGCAGCAGCCAGCAACTCTTTCTGCGTCAGATAGCGTTGCTTGCATTGGATATACCCATAAGCTGCCTTGGGCAGCAAGTGCGTAGGCCCGGTCAACAGCTTGTAGCCCGCATAAATCTCGTCCGCCGTTGCGCCGGCAATCACGAAGAACGACACGCGATCCCCAACTTCAGATGTCCACTTCGTCCGCTCGTTAAATCCCGTCTCAATGGTCGTCCTCGAGGGGTTGTCCCACAACAATCCATAACCCTTGTTCGTCACCAGAAAAGGAACGCAGGTACTGGGTGCCGCCGCAGCGAGGTAATCGTTCCAGCAACGAACCGTGTGGCCGCGATGGTCGAGAAAACCCTCCTGATTCTCCCCGAGTCCGTAGTAGTGCTCATCGTCCGGAGCGGCAAACGTAGCGCCCACTGTATAAAACTCCGCGTCGCCCGGCCGGCGGTCGCGAAGAATGGCAACGGTCCCCTCTTTCACGTTGGGCTCGTCCTGGGCCCAGCCTTTGAGCTCAAGCAGCGTCTTGCCCTCCGGCGTGCGCAGCGTAATGTGCGTGCCCGGCGTGGAGCCGTTGAAGAATTTGGCGATATCAGCCTGCGTCCTCAGCAGCGGTGTGGTCCGAGGTAGGTCCTTCTCCACCGTGGCCACGATGCGGCTGGACTGGTAAACATTCGCCTTCTCCGTCTCAGTCGCGCTCCAACCAGCCGCGGCGGGAGTCCCGATAATTCCGTAGCCCGGTCCAGCCAGCGCAGGCCCCTTCTTCAGGCTCAGCGTCACCCGCAAAATGTTGTCGGCATAAGGCTCGAGCACGATCGTCTCGCCTTTGCGATCCAGCTCGAGCCGCTGCGCCGGTGCTTGCGCGAAGGCCGCGCCTGTAGAACTCACCAATCCAACCAAACCCAGTGTTCCAGCCAGGAAGGCTGCGCCAATCGCCGAATCTGCGGAAAACCTTTTCATTCGTAACCTCACACACGCCAACCCGGACGGCCAAAGCCGCCGCGCAGATGAGTTTAAACGATTCCCCTCCCCTCATTCCTGCCATGCCGGGTGCCCCATCCTAACCGCGGTCTCTTGCGGTTAGGGTGGGAATCAACGAACCCCAACCCGTCCACCTAAACCAATCCAACACTCCGGGTGCCCCATCCTAACCGCGGTCTCTTGCGGTTAGGGTGGGAATCAACGAACCCCAACCCGTCCACCTAAACCAATCCAACACTCCGGGTGCCGGGTGCCCCATCCTAACCGCGGTCTCCTGCGGTTAGGGTGGGAATCAACGAACCTTGACCCGCTAAGTCCAAACCAAACCAGGCTGCCCCGTGCCCCATCCATTTCGCGCACTCGGCGAAATGGGTGGGCGACCACAAACCTCCGCGGTGAACAAGGGTTACCATGAAGCGTGGCCCAACGAAAAATTGTCTGGCAATCGAAAACTATTCTTTTGTTGGTAGTGCCGTTTGCCTCGGCCTATACCCTCTTGCAGGCCCACTGGTGGACTACCCAGTCCCCCGCCGTCGCCATCTGGACTCTCGGCCTCAGCCTCCTCCTCGGCATTATCGTCCTATGGCTCCGCGCAGCCACACCGGCCGCCGCTTTCACCGGCGTCGTCATCACCGCCAGCCTCATCTTCTCCACGGGTACGGTTCCCTACCTGCCCTGGCACACCGCTCTCGTCCCCACGCTCGGCGTCTCGCTCCTCGCCTACATCGCCACTCGCTTCGGCCGCATGAGAAAAGAGCAACTAGGCACGGCGGAAAAACGCCGCGGTCGTGAAGCGTCGCAGATCGCAGCCAACCTCGGCATCGCCATGCTCGTCTCCAACGATTTCTTCCAGTCATCGCTTGCCAATACCGGCCTCGCCGCTCGCCTCTCCGCTGCCCCCGGAGTCTTCTTCGTCCCCGCACTTGCCGCACTCGCGGAAGCCGCCGCCGATACCGTCTCTTCCGAGATCGGCCAGGTCCTCGGCGATCGCCCGCGCATGATCACCACCATGCGCTCCACTGCCCCCGGCACCGACGGCGCAATCAGCCTCGCTGGAACCCTCGCCGGAATCGCCGCCGCCGCCCTCATCGCCGCCGCTGGCGTTTGGGCAGTCGGCGGTGGCCTGACTTCCTTCTCAATCGCCTGTGCCGCCGCCGTCTTCGGCCTTCTATTTGACAGCCTCCTCGGCGCAACCCTCGAGCGCATCGGCAGGCTCAACAACGACGCTGTGAACTTTCTCTCCACCGCCAGCGCGGCAGCCTTTGCGCTCGGTCTGCTGGCGATCCTTCCCCATCCAGGCGTCGGATAGCGTCTCAGATTCGCGCCCCCCCCCGAAACAATCGCGGAGTGACTCTGCGCGAAGATAAAGCGCGAACCTGCTGACTCGCTGACTTGCTGACTTGCTGACTTGCTTTTAATGCAAATGCATCCGCCACAACGTGTAGCTCAGGATCTCATGCTCGATCCGCTCAAACTCCCTCGACCCGCCTTCCACCATCACCGTCGGTCTCGGTGACGTCAGCACGTCAAGTCCCTCCGCCGCGCAAATCTCATGGATCCTGAATAGATGCGTCGCATCGCTCACAATCACCAGCCTGTGCAGGCCATTGGCATGTGCTATCACCGCAATGCGCCGCGCCGACTCCTCGGTGTTGCGGCTCTCCGTCTCTGCGATGATCGCCTGCTCGGGCACCCCCATGCCCCTCAGATACTCCCGCCCCACAGCGCCCTCGGTGTAATCATCCCCACCCGCCCCCCCCAGCGTAATGATCAGCGGAGCAATCCCTCGATGGTAAAGAGCCAGCGCGTGGTCCAGCCGTGCGCGATAAACCGGGGACGGTCGCCCATCGTACTCCGCGGCGCCAAGGACTCCAATCGCGTCGGAAGGCGCCGCCTGGTCCTGCCCCGCGTACGCCTCAATCTGCCAATAGACCCACCAGCACCACCCGCAAGCGCCAACCACCCCAAAAAGCACCAGAAACAATACCGTACGAAATACCCAGCGAGGACCACCTCGTCTGGCCTTTCGCCTGGCCTGTCGCTTGCCCGGCTTTGTCCCGCTCTTCCTTTTTTCCCCAGGGGCGGTCCGCTTCATGCGCACCTTCTTTTGCTCAAGACCAAGCGCGGCTTCCTATCGCTGCAGGACCATCACGATCTCATGCGTCGGAATGGCGCCCTCGCGCAGGATCTCCCAGCGTCCCGGCCCAAGAGACAAGTCAACAATCGTGGTGGGCAATGATCGCGCCGTCGGCCCGCCATCCACTATCAGCGGAATCCGGTCGCCAATCTGGTCGCGAACGCCAGCGGCGTGTGTACATTCCGAAGCCCCCTGCAGGTTGGCCGACGTTGCCGTAATGGGCAGCCCAAACCGCTCAACCACTGCCCGCGGAATCGCCGCGTCGGGTACGCGCAAGGCAACGTTACCAGTATTCGCAGTTGATCGAAGCGGCAGCTTGGTCCCCGCGCGCACAATCACAGTCAACGGACCAGGCCAGAACTTGTCAGCCAGCTTGTCCAGCAGAGAATCCGTATCTCGCGCCAGCGTATACGCCTGCGCCAGGCTCGATATCAGCAGCGAAAGCGGCTTGTGCTTCTGGCGGCTCTTGAGCTGGTATATCCTCTCAACCGCCTGCAGATTCACCGGGTCAACGGCCAGCCCGTAGAAAGTGTCGGTCGGCAACGCAACAACGTCGCCTTTGCGCAGACACGAAACGATATAGTCGATTCGGTCTGCCTGTGGTTCATCGGGATCGACGCGCAATATCTCCGCGGACAAGAAGGTCTACCTCAATTCCCGGGAATCGTTAGGCCACAAAGACGGAAACTATCACAGCCCCGGGCGGCGAGCAAGTCCAGATCGATTGTTGGCTCGATTTCCCATGCCTTCGCCATCAACAAACAGAATAGAATCGCGTTAGCGACCCTTGGGTTCGCTCAGAATGCCTGTCCGCATTGTACATAGCAAACAGAATGCTCGCTTGAAAGAGCTGCGCCGAGCCCTCGCCCATCCGCCACGGAGCGCGTCGGTTGAAGCTCTGCAACTGGCAGGAATCGAAGGGCCAAATCTGCTCAAAGAGGCTCTCAGCGCGGGTCTGACGATCCAAACGGTCTTCGTGGCGGAGGGCTTTGAATGTCTGTTTGCCGATATGGATCTGCCAGCGGAAATCGATGTCCTTCGGCTTCCCCGGGAGTTGCTTGACTCGGCGCTCACCACCGAAGCACCACAGGCGATAGCTGCCTTGGTCCAGATCCCCATCTGGACCATCGACAACCTCTTGAACAACACCACCGGCGCCTCACCCCTCATCCTCGTCCTCGCCGGCCTCCAGGATCCCGGCAACCTCGGCACAATTCTTCGCTCGGCTCAAGCATTCGGCGCAACCGGCGTCATCTCCCTTCCCGGAACCGTTAGCCCCTGGAACCCGAAAGCTCTCCGCGCCTCAGCCGGAAGCGCCTTCCGCATCCCATTCGTCGAATCAACCGAAGTCGAATGGCTCGCTCGCCTGCGCTCTGCCGGACTGCGAGTCATGACAACCGCAGTTCACGGTGCTGAATCCGCGACCAAAACCAATCTCACCGGCCCCACAGCACTCCTCATCGGCAACGAAGGCAACGGCGTTCCCAACGATCTTGCCTCCCGATGCGACGGCGCAATCACCATCCCCACCACGGGCCCCGTCGAAAGCCTCAACGCAGCCGTTGCGGCCAGCGTGCTCCTCTATGAAGCCTCCCGCCAGCGCGCCCCCCAACTCAACCCCAGCTCCGCCGTGAGAGGCAAACAATGAGCCTCTTTGACGGCCAACCCGATGCCCCTGCGGCTTCCAAACGCGTACCCCTGGCCTCACAGCCTTTAGCCGAAAGAATGCGCCCCCGCACCCTCGCCGAATACAGCGGCCAACACCATCTCCTCGGCCCCGGCAAGCCCCTCCGCGTCCAAATTGAGCGCGACGCGCTCGATCAATCCGGTGTCGGCTCCATGATCCTTTGGGGCCCGCCCGGCTCCGGCAAAACCACCCTCGCCAAGATCATCGCCGAGACCACCCAGGCCAACTTCATCGAGTTCTCCGCCGTCATGAGCGGAATCAAAGAGATCAAGCAGGTGATGGCCACAGCCGCTCAGGCCGCCGAGATGCACTCCCGCACCATCCTCTTCGTCGACGAAATCCATCGCTTCAACAAAGCCCAGCAGGATGCGTTCCTGCCCTACGTCGAGCGCGGCACCATCCGCCTCATCGGCGCAACCACTGAGAATCCCTCCTTCGAGGTCATCTCCGCTCTGCTCTCCCGCTGCCGCGTCTACGTCCTACAGCCCCTCAGCGAAGACCACATCGCCCACTTGCTCCGCCGGGCCCTTGAGGATCCGGCCCGCGGCCTCGGCTCCCTCAACCTCGCCGCCGACGACGAAGCCCTCGCCCTTATCGCCAACTACTCCAGCGGCGACTGCCGCGCCGCCTACAACACCCTCGAAGTCGCCGCCCAACTCGCACAGGAGCCCAACACCCTCGAAGTCGCCGCCCAACTCGCACAGGAGCCCAACACCCTCGAAGTCGCTGCCCAACTCCCACAGGAGCCGAACCAGCCCATTCGCGCCGTAGGCGCAGCGGAGTCGAACCAGCCCATTCGCGCCGTAGGCGCAGCGGAGTCGAACCAGCCCATTCGCGCCGTAGGCGCAGCGGATATTAGCCCCGCGCTTCAGCGTGGGGAAAGCGTCGAAAGTGAAGAGCTGAAGTCCCGTAGGGACGACGCTTTGAAAGGGCACGACTTTAGTCGTGCCGAAAGTGCCCAAAAGGACGACCGGGCTTTAGCCCCTGCGAAAACCTCTCAACCGCACAACCGCATCACCAAAGAGATCGCCACCGAGGCCGTCCAACAGCGCGTCCTCATCTACGACAAAAACGGCGAGGAGCATTACAACCTCATCTCCGCTCTCCACAAGTCCGTTCGCAACTCCGACCCCGACGCCGCTCTCTACTGGCTCGCCCGCATGTTCGCCGCCGGCGAAGACCCGCTCTACCTCGCCCGTCGTGTCGTCCGCATGGCCGTCGAAGACATCGGCCTTGCCGCCCCTGAAGCCCTCAACCTCTGCCTCTCCGCCAAGGAGGCCATCGACTTTCTCGGCTCCCCCGAAGGCGACCTCGCCCTCGCCGAAGCCGTCGTCTACCTCTGCCTCGCCCCCAAATCCAACGCCGTCTACACCGCCTACGCCGCTGTTCAATCAGAGATCGAACACACCCGCCAGGAACCCGTCCCCCTCCACCTCCGCAACGCACCCACCCGCCTCATGAAAGAACTCGACTACGGCCGAGGCTACCTCTACGCCCACGACGAAGAGGGCAAAGTCGCTGACATGGACTGCCTCCCCGATTCCCTCCGCGGACGCAGCTACTACAAGCCCACCCAGGAAGGCCGCGAAAAGCTCCTCGCCCAGCGCATGGAAGATATCCGCACCCTTCGCCTCCGCAAGCACGGCGGCGCATGATTCATTGAGTTGCAAGTTTGTTCAATCGCGAGGCACTCGCGCCCGCCACTTGTCATGCTTCCCACGGGTTAACCACCGACCCCGCTATGTCCGCGAAGTGCTTCACATTCCGCGTCGCCAGCGTCGCCCCATTGGCCAGCACGATTCCAGCAATCATCGTGTCACGCGCTTCGATCGGATGCCCTTTCGCTCTGCGCGCCCCAGCCAGATCCCCAGCAAATTCCGCAGCAGCCTCATCGAAGTTCGCAATCCGTCCCTGAAGCACCTCGACAATCCAGCGGTCAAAGAACTGGGTAAGCGCAGATCGCTTTCGTCCCGCGGGCATTGACTTCAACCCCGCGCGGATTTCGTAAATACTGATCGAGGTTGTCCAGATCGACGAATTCGGCTGGCCGTTGATCCATCGCATGAAATCGACGTCGGGTGCCGGGCGCATGATCTCCGAAATCGCATTTGTGTCGAGCAGAATCACGCCTCGAAATCCGGTATTTCCATGCGCATTCCGCGAATCTCCTCGATTGGCTCCTCAAGATAGAAACCGCTGCCGCTGAAAAGAGCAATCGACGCCGTACCAAAACCGACCTTCTTCGCGTTCTTCGCCTTGAGCGCGTCGCGCAAAATCTCGCGCACCTCGGCCTCCATGCTGTGGCCGTTCTCCTTGGCACGCTTTTGCAGGCTCGTCTTGAGCCGCTCTTCCACATTCCGGACGAGAATCTGAGCCACAATCCACCCCGCTGCTATCATGATAGCATTTTCAAGGACTAACGCTTCGGCAGCTTTGCCAGCGCATCCGTCACGATCCCCGGCGTTAGCACCTCGGGCAACAACTCCGCCTCACTCTGCCCCGGCACATAGAGCGCATACGTTGGCACCCCGCTCCGTCCCAGCCCCTCAAGCGCATGCGTAATTGCCTCGTCATGCCGCGTCCAGTCAGCCTTCAGCAGCACTACGTTGTGCGCCTTGAAAGCCTCCATAACCTCAGGCCTTGTCAGCGCCACTCGCTCATTCACCTGGCAGCTCAAACACCAGCTCGCCGTGAAGTCCACAAACACCGGCCGCCCTTCGCTGAGATAACCGCTAACCCCATCCGCAGACCACGGCTCCCAGCCGCCTTGTGCCGACTGGACTCTCGGGAGGGACCTGAGTGCGCTCGCGTCCTCCGCAGTTAACGTCCCCGGCGCGCTTTCCAGTTTCTCAGGCGCAAGCGCACTGAGAGCAACCACTCCGGCCAGAACCAAGCCAGCAACAACCGTGGCCCAGCGTTTTAACGGCCATCTACCCAGGAACCATCCTGCAACCGCCAGCAGCAAAAACCCGCAAAGCAGCGCCCCCAGCACATTTGCCCCATAAGCCTCCGCCAGCACCCACGCCAGCCAGATCACCGTAGCGAATATCGGCACCGCTACCGCCTGCTTCAACACGTCCATCCACACGCCTGGCTTCGGCAGCAGCCGCGCCCACGCCGGATGCAGCGTCAGCGCCACATACGGCGCTGCCAGCCCCAGTGCCAAAGCCGTAAACACCGAAAAGCTCACCACCGCGCTCTGTGCCAGCGCGTACCCAATCGCCGCTCCCATCAGCGGAGCCGTGCATGGCGTTGCCACCACCACCGCCAGCACCCCCGTAAAGAAACTCCCCGCATATCCCTGCTTCTCAGCCAGCGACCCGCCCGCGCTCGTCAGCGTCAATCCAATCTCAAACTGCCCCGCCAGCGAAAGCCCCAGGAAAAACAGCAGCCCCGCCATCAGCATCAGAACCACCGGCGACTGAAACTGGAATCCCCAGCCGATCTTTGACCCCGCAGCCTTCAAGATCAGCAACGTCCCCACCAGTGCCCAGAACGAAGCTAGAATGCCGGCCGCATAGACAAACCCATGCGTGCGCAGGCGATGCAACTCCTTGTGCCCGGTGTGCACAAGTGAGAGCCCCTTCAGAAATAGCACCGGAAAAACACACGGCATCAGATTCAGCAGCAGCCCGCCAACAAACGCCAGTCCAAGCGCCCCCATCAGACCAGTTTGTTTCTGTCCGCTGACGCCAGAAGTTGAAGTACTACTTGAGGTGGTTGGTCCAGTATTGGAAGGAGCCCCAGCCGTCACTCCGGACGAACCCCCAGGCGCGACACTGCCCGCTACACCAGGCGCTGGCTGAGGCACTGCCGGACTCTGCGTACCAGCCACAGTGGGAGCGGAACTCGCCGCCCCGCTTGCACCCGCGGCCACCCCTGTCGCCGCGCCTCCAGGCAGAGCAACAATGTCATATGCCCGCCCACCCGATAGCTCAAGCACCCCGCGCAGTTGCGCCGGAGACGCCTTCAGATTCGCGTCCTTCTTCAAGTCGAGAGTGAACCCCTGCGCGGTTGCGGCGAACTTCTCCGGCGCGGGATTGTCGATGATGTCCTCATCTACAGGGAAGAAAGCCGCCTCCGTCTCCCGCCGTCCCGTCACCACCGTCAGTCGAAACCCTTCACCCGTCGGCCCGAATCCAACCTTCCAGCGCGGCGGAAACGCCATGGGAAACTTGCCAATGAGCCTGTCCCATATCTCCTTGTCCCCCGGTGTGCCTGGCGCGGCCGAGGTCGCGAGAGGCGTAACGTCCAACGCAGTCTCCAACTCCGCCTTGCCCGGAATGCAGCTCGAACTGCAAACCAGCCAATCGACCTTTGCGTGCAGCACCGCCTGCCCCTGAGGCATAGTTGGAGCAACGCTCAACTCTGTCGGGTAAAGAACCTCGTCCTCATAGCCGTAGTCCATGAGTGGCCCAAGCGGCAGACGCTTCGGCGTTGCAAACTCCAGCGGCCCGGCCGTGATCCCCCCCGGCAACATCCATTTCACATGCGGTGGCTCTCCGGCGTCGCCGGGATTCTTCCAGTAAACGTGCCAGCCCGGCTCAATCTTGAAGTAAAGACCAACCATTCCGATCCGGCCCGGCTTTACCTGCGCGTGCGGCACCACCAACTGCACATGCACATGCGGCTTGTCCGCCGAACTGGAATCCGCCCGCGCCGCCATCCCAACCGCGCACACCAGAGCCAACCCGACAATGATCCGCGCTCGACCCATCAAGTATCTACGCAATCCCCTGTCCATTGGACTCAACTAACACCACGATTGTCGCAGCAATTCGCGCCTGATTTGCGCCCGCGCCGATCCGCCGGGTGCCCCATCCTGGCCGCGTTCTTGTTTTTTGCGGCTAGGGTGGGATGCCGGGTGCCCCATCCTAGCC
>Ga0302276_10001423_pt1 | contig 21633 bp, 15 predicted proteins | sample III_Bog_N2_3_FD_198768 | JGI IMG/M metagenome (GOLD analysis project Ga0302276, IMG submission 198768) | Peat permafrost microbial communities from Stordalen Mire near Abisko, Sweden - III_Bog_N2_3 | ecosystem: Environmental > Terrestrial > Soil > Wetlands > Peat | place: Sweden: Abisko...
CCGCAAGGGCCGGGGTCGGGCCCTGCGCCACGCCTGGCTGTCCAGCGACGCCCCCGTGGTGGCCTACATGGACGTGGACCTGTCCACCGGCCTCGACGCCCTGCTCCCACTGGTGGCCCCGCTGCTCTCGGGACACAGCGACCTGGCCATCGGAACCCGGCTGGCCCCCGGGGCCCACGTGGTCCGGGGTGCCAAGCGCGAGTTGATCTCGCGCTGCTACAACCTCATCCTGCGCACCGCCCTGGGCGGCCGGTTCACCGACGCCCAGTGCGGCTTCAAGGCCATCCGAAGTGACGCCGTCGACGCCCTGGTGCCGCTGGTCGAGGACAACGAGTGGTTCTTCGACACCGAGATCCTGGTGCTGGCCCAGCGGAACGGGTTCCGCATCGCCGAGGTCCCCGTCGACTGGACGGACGACCCCGACTCGCGGGTCGACGTGGTCCACACCGCCCTCCAGGACCTCCGCGGCGTCCGGCGGATGCTGCGCCGGAGCTCGCGCCGCACCACCGTGGCCGCCCCGGTCCGGGCGACCCCGTCCGACGCCTTCGCCGACGAGCTCCTGCGCTTCGCCGGCGTGGGCCTGGTCTCCACCCTGGTGTACCTGGCCCTCTTCGTGGCCCTACGGCCGGCCCTCGGGGCCCTGGCCGCCAACCTGGTGGCCATCACCGCCGTCAGCCTGGGCAACACCACGGCCCACCGTCGACTGGCCGGGCTGGCCGGCCACCCGCGGGGTGTCGCCGGCCAGGTGACCGTGGCCGCTCTGTTGTGGGCCGTCAGTGCCGGAGCCACCACGGCGGCGCTCCTCGTGGCCGGGGCGGTGGGCGCCACGTCGCTGGTGCCACAGGTCGCCGCGGTGCTGGTGGCCGGGATCGGTGCGGCCGCCATCCGCTTCTCCCTCCTGCGCTCCCGGGTCTTCCGGTCGCCGGTTCTCGAGCCCCGGGTGGCGGCAGTGGCGCCGGTTGGGCCACCCCGCTTCCCGCCCCGGCGCTGACATCAGGAGGCCCCGGACGAGGCATGGCCGGCGTCGGGTCGGGGTAGGGTCGCTCCCAGCCAGCGACCAAGGATGCGAGGGTGTCCGACCCCATCACCGAGCCCACACTCGCCACCAGTCCACGTGACGGCCAGGTGGTGACCCGCATCCTGTCGGTCGTCGGGAAGATCCTCGTCGGTGCCGGCGTGCTGCTCCTCCTCTTCACCGCCTTCGAGCTGTGGGGAACCGCCGTCCTCGAGGCCCGGAGCCAGGCGGCGCTGCGTTCCCAGATCGCCCCCCGGCTGCCCGACCACGGAGCTGTACCCCAGGCGATCAAGGCGCCGACCGGCCCGCCCCAGGTCGCTCCCACCACCGCTCCCCCGGCCCTCGGTCAGCCCATCGGGACGATCATCATCCCGAAGATCGGCGTCAACAAGGTCATCCTCGAGGGCACCCGGACCCAGGACCTGCGCCAGGGCCCGGGCCACTACCCGGGAACAGCGCTGCCCGGCCAAGCCGGCAACGCGGCGATCGCCGGGCACCGCACCACCTACGCCAAGCCGTTCTACAACCTGCAGGCCATGGCCCCGGGCGACCTGGTCTTCATCGTCACCCCCCAGGGGGCCTTCGCCTACTCGGTGATCAGCGTGGCACCCGTGGCGCCGACCGACGTCTCGGTCCTCGCTCCCTCGGCGACGCCCATGCTCACCCTCACCACCTGCAACCCCCGTTACAGCGCCCGGCAGCGCCTGGTCCTCCACGCCGCCCTGGTGCGCTCGGTCCTCGTGGGCTCCGGACTGCCGGCCCCGCCGGCAGCGGCCCCGAAGGGGCCCTCGACCACGTCGTCACTGGCCGGCTCCTCCACCGGGGTCGACTGGCTCCTCGCCATCGTGTGGGGGATCATCACGTTCGCCGTCGGACTGGCCTGCGTGCTGGTGGCCCGGCGTACCCGTCGGCCGTGGCTGGTGTACCCGGTGGGCGGGGTGACCTTCCTCGTGGTGCTGTTCTTCTTCTTCATCGCCGTCAGCCCGCTGGTGCCCGCCTCGTTCTGAGGCGGATCCGCCTAGCTGCCCGACGGCCAGACGAGGTCGGCGAGCTGTCGGACCACGCCATCGAGCTCCATAATCATCTGGACGTAGCCGACGTCCGGCCCACCGAAGGGATCAACGACGTCGTCGACCCCCGAGCTCCCCTGCAGGTCACGGGTGGTCGGGTCCTCAGCGGCCCGGGACAGCCACTCGGCCAGGGGTTCACCCGGACCACGCGGGCCGACCACCCCGCCGCGACGCACGAGCTCCTTCAGCGTGAAGATGCGGGGCCAGGCGGACGGGTCGAGTAGGGCCAACTCCCGCACGTGGGCCCGCTCGGCCCCGAGCACCAGGTCAACCACGGCGAGGTCGTCCCGCTGCACCTGACCCGCCCGGTGGGCGCGTAGGTCGATCCCCCGTTCGCGCACGGCGGACACGAGTGCCGCTGGCACGGGGAACGGACCGACGGCCGTCCCGGCTGAGAACACCTCGACGGATCGGCTTCCCCGGTTCGTGTGGCCGGCGAGCATGGCAGCGGCGACTGGCGACCGGCACAGATTGCCAGTGCAGATCACGAGCACCCGTTCGGTCGACACTCCCCTGCCGCGCCATGTTCGCACAGGCCCCACCGCCCAGGGGGCGAGGTCCGCTGAGGCCCAGCAGGCGCAACATCTCCTCCACCCACGAAACACCCACATACCTCGTGAAGGTGTCCCCGTGCCCCAAATGACGGACGGTGAACACGCCGTCCCCGCGGGTGCGGCCGTGGCCTTGGCCGGCCTGTCGGACGGCCTGGCCACCTCGCCCTCCTGGTCAGACCACGACATCTGACGCGCCGGCCTCCCGGTCGAGTCGGTGACCATGGCCACCGACCGTGGGAGGTCTGGCTTCCATCGCCCTCGTCGACCAGCTGCGGATCCGCCGCCTGGCCACCGAGCGGATCCGGTCGGCTTGTCGACCCGCATCGACAATCCGTGAGGCTTCACCGGCTACCCATTGGGCGAGCATTTTACGACCTCCGGTCGGGACCCGTCATGCGGGTGCTCACCGATCCGGCGCTGGCGTCGCACTTCCTCCCCCGGGGCCAAACAGGACTTTGGCGGGGTCGACCGTGAGGCCACCTGCATCGGCCGGCCGCCCATGGTCCGCCCGGGAACGGCCGTCGGGGTGCGGCGCCGAGACGAACCTGCGGGGCCTGGCCCGCGCCGGGGCGAGCCCCACCGGGGACGCACCGACCAGGTACTGACCGGGCCGGACGGAAGGCGAGTCAGATGTCGGGGATTCAGGGTCGTCCCCGAAATTCAGGACCGTCCGCCCGTTGCCGCCGACGGTTGGGACACCGTCACCGACGCCTGCTCCCGGATGGCCCGGAGCCGGACCTCGGCCGCCCGCTCGGCCTCGGCGTCCCTCGGGGGAAGCCGGAACGACGAGTAGAGCACCCGGCGCTCCCGGTCGACCGGAGGCTGGGCCATGTGCAGGGTGCAGCTCAGGTGCACCGTGACGTCCCCGGTGGCCGTGGGCAGGTCCACCACCGGCAGTTCGAGATCGTCACGCAGCAGGGCCGGCCAGACCAGGGCCCGGTGGGAGCCGGCGATCACCCGTAGCTGGCCCGACCCGGCGTCGGCCCCGGTGACCGAGACGCCGACGGTCAGCGAGCAGCACTCGTAGCTATGGCGTCCCAACGAACAGTCCTTGTGCCACGGCACATCGGAGATCCCCTCGACCACGCCGATGGGTTTGACCAGGGCCTCGATCCGGTTGAACCCCGTCCCACCCCACTCGTGGCCGTCACCGGTGAGGTCACCCAGGCGGAGGAAGCGCTGGTCCCCCACCAGCGCCGCCACGGCCTCCGACCGCTCGTCGAACCCCTGCATCCGGACCAGCCGGTCCTCCCCGTCCTCCGTGCGGGCCCACCATGACCGTCCGTCCCCGTGGGTGTACCCCGGTGCCTCCCGGTCCATGTCGGCCGACACCGCGACCATCTCCCCGGCCGTGAACACCCCGGTGAGGTGCAGGTACCCGGCCTCCTCGAGGAACGTCCGCATGGCCGCCGGGTCGTCGTCGGGGCGGAACCCCCGGGACAGGTCGAGCGGGGACCCCTCCGGATCCCGGAACACCACGTCCCCCGCCCGATGGGGCGCCATTCCGTCCAGGGCTCCCCGCAGCACGAGCCACCAGTCCAGCAGGCGCTCCAGACGCGCCGTTCCGGCCAGCGCCCCCGAGGCGAACCAGCCCATGGGCGTGACCTGGTCGTCCACCAGGTCGGACAGCTGGGTGCCGGAGAGGACCAGGGTCCGCGCCCCTTCGGTCGCACCGTCGTCGATGACCACCCGGCCGCCGTCGGCCCGTAAGGTCCACGTCGCCCCGTCCACGTCGATGGCCAGGGGTGGGGGCGACAGCGAGGTCACCGACGGTCGGAGCAGGTCCTCGGTTCGGGCCAGGGCTGACGGCAGCTCTCTGGTGAAGAACGCCTGCGCGTCCACCACCCGAGCCGTCCCGTCGCTCCTCGTCCGACCGTCGACACCCATGCGTTCCCCCCGTTCGACCGACCGAACTGCCGGTCGGACCGTTCAGTTGGCCGTCAGCGACCGCTGGGCCGCCGCACCGGCCGACACCGAGCGGGCCTCGCGGTCGAGGGCTGCGGACAGGTGGTCCGGGTGGATGGTGGCGTCCGACCGCATGGCCTCGACCACCGCCGTGGACACCTGGTCGGCCTGGGCGTTGATCCGCTCCGTCTCGGCCCGGGCCGTGACCAGATCCATGGCCGGGACGCCCTTGCCCACCAGTACCAGGGCGTGGTCGTGGCGACGGGCCTGGTCCCGGAGGTGGCCGACCAGGTAGGGCAGGTCCCCCACCGGTACCCCGGTGGACTGGGCGGCGTTGACCGCCGTCGTCGAGGCGTCGACATGGGTCCACAGGTCGCGCCGTAGCCGGAGGGCCTGGCGGCGGTTCCCCCGCACCACCACCGCCCGGGCGGCCAGCGTCGACCGGTGGGCCCCCGAAAGGGCCTGGGCCATGGCCTCCGGCGTGGGGTTGGCCAGTCGCTGCGGGATGGCCACCCGCACCCGGTCCCGCCAGATGCGGAACCGGCGCACCATCCGCCACGTAATCACGGCCACGGCGGTCATCATCGCCACGAAGCACAGGGACACCACGATGATTGCGATCTCGGCTGCCGTTGCCATGGCGCATCTCCTTCGTTCCGTCGCCACGCCCCGGGCGCGACGCCACACCACCATCATCCCTCAATTTCCCCAACCGATCCGGGCGACCATCGCCGGACGTCGATCGGCCCGGCCGCACGGTCCGGGCGGCCGGTAGCGTGAGGCCGACATGACTTCGGTCGCACCAGACCCGGCCGGGCACCCGGCCACGCCGCCGCCGGCACCCTCGGACCTCCTCCGGGCCGGGTACGACATCACGTTCGTCCCCGCCGATCCGCCCCGGGACGGGATGTTCGTCCTCTACCGACCGCAGGCCACCGACGACGGGGACCTCGTCGGCGACACCGTCGACGTGGTGGTCCCGGCCGGCACGCGGGTGCGCCGGCGGACCGTGCCGGCGCACGCCGTCGGGGTGGCCGAGGCCCTCCCGGCCCTCCTGGCCCTCGGCGACGACCTCGAGCTCCTCCCCCCGCGCCCCAGCGCCCTGGCCTGGTCCACCGCCGTGGCCGCCGGGCTGGGCGTCCTGGCCCGGGGCCAGCTCGTCCCCTCGGTCACCCCGTCGGGAGCGGACGCCTGGCGGGCCGGTCCGCTCGACCCGGCCGACCGGCACCTGCTCGACGAGTTGGCCGCGGCCTTCCCCGCCGCGGCCTTTCCCGTCTCCCTCCCCGGGTCGGGGGCCCTGCGCCTCCACCACCCGGCCTGGCTGGTCCGGGCCTGCTGGGACGCCCTGGCCGACCGCCTCCCACGCACCGCCGCCGCCCCCCTCATCGCCGGTGCCGCCGCCTTCGCCGCCGTCCCGCCCCAGCCGGCCGGGGTGCTGCGGGCCTGGCTGGACGAGTCCCTGCTCCACCCGGGCGGCGGTGCCGCCGTGGCCCTGCGCATCGAGTTCGAACCGGGCCACGCCCCCGGGCCCGGTGGTGACCCCGGGGGACCAGCGGTGGCCGCCCGGGCCGTGGTCCAGCTGACCAGCCGGGCCGACCCCAGCCTGGTGGTCGACGCCGGCCACCTCTTCGCCACCCCCGCCGCCGTCCTGGCCCGCTTCGGCGACCGGGTGGAGGAGGACCTGCTGGTGGCCCTGCACCGGGGGGCCCGGGCCTGGCCCCCGCTCACAAGGCTCCTCGACGAACGTGCCCCCACCGGGCTGGACCTCGACGACGACGCCGTGGAGGACCTGGTCGGCGGGGCGGCCGATGTGCTCCACCGGTCGGGCATCGACGTGCTGTGGCCCTCGGAGCTGCTCACCGACGGGCTGACCGTCCGGGCCACCGTGGCCGGCGAGCCCGGCACCCCCGGGGTGGCCGGGTTCTCCCTCACCGACGTCCTGGAGTTCCGCTGGCAGCTGGCCCTCGACGGCGAACCGCTGAGCGACGACGAGCTGGCCCAGCTGGTCGAGGCCAAGCGGGGCGTGGTCCGCCTGCGGGGACGGTGGGTGGTGGCCGACACCGCGCTCATCGCCCGGGCCACGGCCCGCCGGGCCCGCCGGCTGAGCGCCGCCGAGGCCCTCGGCGTCCTCCTGGCCGGTGAGGTGGAGGTCGACGGCGAGACGGTCCCGGTCACCGGCCAGGGCGCCGTGGTGGACCTGGCCGACCGCCTGCGCGACCTCGGCCGGCTCGACACGACCGTGACCGGTCCGCCCCCGGGCCTGGCCGGCGAACTGCGTCCCTACCAGCTGCGCGGTGTGGCCTGGCTCGACGCCATGTGCACCCTGGGTCTGGGGGGCTGCCTGGCCGACGACATGGGGCTGGGCAAGACCATCCAGGTCATCGGGCTCCACCTCCACCGGCGGGCCCGGGGGTCCGGTCCCCTGCTGGTCGTCTGCCCCACCTCCCTCCTCGGCAACTGGGAGCGCGAGCTCCACCGGTTCGCCCCCGGCGTACCCGTCCGCCGCTACCACGGCGGCGAGCGCCACCTCGACGACCTGGCCGACGACGAGGTGGTCGTCGCCACCTACGGCGTGGCCCGTCGCGACCACGCCGAGCTGTCGGCCGCCGGCTTCTCCCTGGTCGTCGCCGACGAGGCCCAGCACGCCAAGAACCCCCGGTCGGCCACGGCCCGGGCGCTGCGGGCCATCACCTCCGACGCCCGGGTGGCCCTCACCGGCACCCCGGTGGAGAACCGGCTGAGCGAGCTGTGGGCCATCCTCGACTGGTCCACCCCCGGGCTGCTCGGCCCCCTGGAGCGCTTCCGGCGCTCGGTCGCCGTGCCCGTCGAGCGCTACCGCGACCCCGAGGCCACCGAACGGCTGGCCCGCATGGTCCGCCCCTTCCTCCTCCGCCGCCAGAAGAGCGATCCCCTGATCGCCCCCGAGCTCCCGCCCCGCACGGTCAGCGACCTCCCCGTCCCCCTCACCACCGAGCAGGCCACCCTCTACGGGGCCGAGGTGGCCGAGGCCATGGACCGGATCACCCAGCACACCGGCATCGAGCGGCGGGGCCAGGTCCTTCGCCTCCTCACCGTGCTGAAACAGATCTGCAACCACCCGGCCCAGTACCTCCACCAGCGCGCCCCGGTGGCCGGGCGGTCGGGCAAGCTGGCCGCCCTCGAGGAACTGCTCGGGGTCATCGTGGCCGAGGGCGACTCGGTGCTGGTGTTCAGCCAGTTCGTCGAGATGCTGACCCTGATCGAATCGCGGCTGGCCGACCTCGGGATCGGCACACTCCTCCTCCACGGCGGCGTGCAGGCCCGCCGGCGCAACGAGCTGGTGCAGGCCTTCCAGGACGGCGCCGCCCCGGTCTTCCTGCTGTCGCTCAAGGCCGGCGGTGTGGGGCTCAACCTCACCCGGGCCACCCACGTCGTCCACTACGACCGCTGGTGGAACCCGGCCGTGGAGGACCAGGCCACCGACCGGGCCCACCGCATCGGGCAGGACCGGCCGGTCCAGGTCCACCGCCTGATCGCCGAGGGCACGCTGGAGGACCGCATCGCCACCATGCTCGAGCGCAAGCGGGCCCTGGCCGATGCCGTGGTGGGCCAGGGGGAGCACTGGCTCACCGAGCTGTCCGACGACGAGCTGGCCGAGCTGGTGGCCCTGGGCTCCCCGGGGACCGACGACGACGCCTGGCCCGACGACGACGCCCCTGCCTCCGGGCCCGTCCCGGCGGCCCCCGGGGGACGACGGTGAGCCCCGCCCGGCGGGACGGCGACGGGTGGTGGCCCGAGTCGCGACCCCGCAAGCCCGGCACCGGGCCCCGTCGGGCCGCCGGTCGGCAGCCCTTCGGGGCCACCTGGTGGGGGGCGGCCTGGATCGACGCCCTGGAGCACCGGGCCCGGCTCGACCCCAACCGCCTCCCCCGGGGCCGCACCTACGCCCGGACCGGTCAGGTCGAGGCCCTCGAGCTCGGGCCGGGCCGGGTCCTGGCCGCCGTCCAGGGCTCGGCCGACCTCCCCTACGCCGTCGAGGTCCGGGTGACCACCCTCACCGACGACGAGTGGGAACGCGTCCTCGACGAACTGGCCTCCCGGGCCGGCCACGCCGCCGCCCTGCTGGACGGCGAGCTGCCACCGGGGGTGGCCGAGGACGTCCGGGCCACCGGCCTCGACCTGCTGCCCGGGGCCGGGGAGATCCGGACGACCTGCAGCTGTCCCGACCGGGCCGAGCCCTGCAAGCACGCCGCCGCCGTCTGCTACCTGGTGGCCGACGAGCTCGACGACGACCCGTTCGCCCTGTTGGCGCTCCGGGGACGGGGCCGCGACGTGGTGCTGGCCGGGCTCCGGGCCCGGCGGACCGACCCGGGCCTGGCCCCGGCCGCGGGGTTCGACGACCCCCTCACGTGGGTGGGCGACGACGGCGTGCCCGCCGCCGAGGCCTGGACCCACCAGGTGGCACCCCTCCCCCGCCTGCCGACGCCGCCCCGGTCGGCCGGCACCCCGCCGGTCCCCGGGTCCGACCCGCCGCCGGGGAGCGGCCTGCGGGCCGACCGGCTCCACCTGCTGGCCGCCGACGCCGCCGAGCGGGCCCTGGACCTGGCCGGCGGGGCCACCGGTTCGGGGCTGGAGCTCGACCGCGACGAGGACATCGCACGGTGGGCGGCCCGCCTGCTCGAGCGGCCGGCCGCCGACGGATCGTCACCCGCCGGGCCCACGGCCGCCGAGCTGGCCCGGGCCGGCGACCTCACCGACCGGGAACTGCACCGACGCGCCCTGGCCTGGCGGGACGGCGGGCCCGGGGCCTACGCCGCGCTGGTCGGCACCTGGGACCCCACCCCGGAGCAGCTGGCCCCGGGGCGCGAGCTGCTCGGCCCGTCGGCCCGGGCCCGGCGGAACCGCCTCACCGCCGGGGACGAGCAGCTGCGGCTGGGCACCGACGGCCACTGGTACCCGTACCGGCGGACCCGCAGCGGCTGGGACCCCGACGGACCCCGCCTGGAGGACACCGAGCTGGGCCCGCCGCCCGGTGACGGCTGACCGCCGCGGAGGACCGGCCGGACCATCGTCGTCCGTCGGGGCGCCGGACCTACCATGGTGACCACCCGCCAACCGCCCGCGACCCGTAGGGAGGTGCCGCCGTGCCGCAGATGATCGACGGGCCGCAGGCGGCCCTGGCCGGCCTGCCCGGCGACCTGGCCGATGCCCCGGACTGGTCCGACGAGGCGCTCCGGCGGGCCGGCCTCCCGGTCCAGACGGTCACCGTGACCTCGGTGGGCGGCGGACTGGCCTCCTTCGCCCTGGTCGACCAGTTGCGCATCCGCGGCCTGCCGGCTGCCGACGTCGCCGTGGTCACCGACCTGGCCACGCCGTACCAGGCGTTCCGCCGGTACGCCCGCAATTCCCAGCTCGGCGACACCGACCGCATCCGTTCCGACTCGGCGGCCCGCATCGACAACCCGTGGGGGTTCCCCAGCTACGCCATGGAGGAGGCCGTCGACGAGCTGCGTCCCGGCCCCCTCCTGCGGTCGCTCACCGAACCGGTGCTGGCGACGTACTTCACCCCCCGGGCCGAGCAGGTCTACGCGGGGATCGACCGCGAGGCCCGCCGGATCGACTGGCCGGCCATGGTGCGTCCCGGCACGGCGGCCGCCGTCAGGCGTCGGGCCGGCGGGGGGTTCTTCGTGGCCTGGCTGCCCACCGGGTCGCCGGGGCTCCGGGTACTGCGGTCCACCGTGGTCCACCTGGGCATCGGCCACAGCGGCATGGACTTCAGCGAGGCCGCACTGGACTACCGGCAGCGCACCGGTGACCGGGTCCGGGTGGTGCACGCCTACGAGCCCCACGAGCACGTCTACCGCACGGTGACCGACCTCGGCGGCGGCACGGTGCTGGTCCAGGGCGCGGGGATCACCAGCTCACAGGTCATCCAGCGTCTGGCCGACGACCGGCGCCAGCACGGGCTGTCCACCCGCATCGTCCAGGTCACCCGGTCCCGACCCGAGCCGGAGGTGGCCCACACCGGCCGGCGGCCCCGGCGCGACGGCATCGCCACCCAGCCCTTCTCGGCCCCCCGTTCGGCCTTCGGCGGCCAGCTCCACCAGCGCCTGGAGCGGAGCCGGGGCGACGACCGGCGGGCCCTCGACGAGCTCATCGCCCGACCGAGCACGGCCGACCGCCGGCGCTGGCGGCGGACACTGGCCCGGGCCCGGTCCGAGGGGTGGTACACCCACGTCACCGGGGAGCTGACCTCGGTCGAACCGTCATCCGTCGACACCGGTCAGGTCCTCATCGCCACCTGTTCCCCCGACCGCCACCCGGGCGACGCTCCGGCACCGAACGACACCGTCCTCGGGGTCGACTTCGTCATCGAGTGCACCGGTACGGCCAACCGGTGGGAGCACCATCCCCTCGTGACCGATGCGCTGCGACTGGCCGACGGGGAGACCGGCACCGACGGGGCCCTCCGGGTCGACCCGTCCTTCGCCCTGGCCGGCACCAGGGACCCGGCGACCGGCGGCGCCCTCTACGGGTCCGGAGCCGAACTGGACCGCGGTCCGCTCGGGCCCCGCGACTCGTTCTGGGGCATGACCTTCGCCGCCCACCGGATGGCCGACGACCTGGCGGCCCACGGCCTGTGCCGGTCCCTCGGGCCCCTGCGGTCCGTCGCCGCCTGGCTGCGCTGGGTACGGGAGCGACCGGCCTGACCCGTGCCCGGCCGTCCGGCCGTCTGGCGGACCCCCGGGGCACCACGTCTACAATCGTCACCACTGTCGCCGGATGTCGAGGCCCGCCCCGGGGGTGGTGGCCCGGAACCCGCCGGTTTCCCCCCGTCCCACCCCAAGCGAGGAATCCCCACCAATGAAGTCCCTGGCCAGCTGGTGCGTCCGCCACCGACGTCTCGTCGCCCTCTTCTGGGTCGTCGCCCTGGTGGGCATGACCCTCCTGTCCCGGGCCACGGGTACGGCGTACACCAACAGCTTCTCGCTCCCCCACACCGAGTCCACCGAGGCCATCGCCCTCCTCCAGGCCGCCTCCCCCAAGATCTCCGGCGACACCGAGCAGATCGTCTTCGCCACCTCCAACGGCACGCTGGTCACCGACCCGCAGGTGCAGTCGGACATCACGGCCATGCTGGGCAAGGTGGCCGGGCTCGACCACGTCACCCAGGTCGTCTCCCCCTACGAACCGGCCGGGGCCCACCAGGTCAATCCCACGAAGACCGTGGCCTTCGCCACCGTGACCTTCGACCAGCAGGCCCAGAACGTCTCCGACGCCGTGGCCGACAAGCTGGTGTCGACGGCCCAGTCGGCCGACTCCGCCGATGTGAAGGTGGCGGTCTCCGGACAGATCGCCGAGGCGGCCAACAAACCCCAGCTCGGGGGGACCGGGCTCGGCGTCCTGATGGCGGCCATCGTCCTGTTCGTGGTCTTCGGGTCGCTGTTCGCCATGGCCCTGCCCCTGGTCTCGGCCATGGCCTCCCTGGGCACGGCCATCGGGCTGATCGGCGTCCTCTCCAACGCCATGAAGATGCCCCAGTTCTCCTCGGAGCTGGTCCTGCTCATCGGGCTCGGCGTGGGCGTCGACTACGCCCTGTTCATCGTCACCCGGCACCGACAGGGCCTGATCGCCGGCATGAGCGTCGAGGACTCCATCATCAACGCCGTCAACACCTCGGGACGGGCCGTGCTGTTCGCCGGCATCATCGTGTGCATCGCCCTCCTCGGCATGTTCGCCCTGGGCGTCACCTTCCTCTACGGCCTGGCCGTGGCCGCCTCCATCGGCGTGCTGTTCACCATGATCGCCGCCCTCACCCTGCTGCCGGCCCTGCTCGGGTTCATCGGCCCCCGGGTCCTCAGCCGCAAGCAGAAGAAGGATCTGGCCGCCAACGGTCCCCGGGTGGTGGGGACGGGCTCCAAGGGCTTCTGGCCCAGATGGGCCGACTTCGTCCAGCGCCGCCCGGTCATCCCGGCGGTGGTGGCCCTCATCATCATCATCCTGGTGGCCATGCCCTTCTTCTCCATCCGCCTGGGCTCGTCCGACCAGGGCAACGACCCGGCCGGCACCACCACCCGCCAGGCCTACGACCTGCTGGCCGCCGGCTTCGGGCCGGGCTTCAACGGGCCGCTCCAACTGGTGGCCGTGGAGAAGGACGCCACCCAGACCCAGGCCATGGACACGCTGGCCGCCACGGTGAAGACCCAGCCCGGCGTGGCCGCCGTCACGCCGGTGGTCCGCATCCCGGGGAAGGACGGGGGCGACGTGGCCCTGGTCGAGGTCTACCCCACGACCTCGCCCCAGGCCGCCGGGACGACCGACCTCATCGACCACCTCCGCCAGGTGACCATCCCTGACGTGACCTCGGGCACCGGTCTGACCGTCTACGTGGGTGGGACGACGGCCATCTTCGCCGACTTCGCCGCGGTGCTCTCGTCGAAGCTGCCGCTGTTCATCGGCCTCGTGGTGCTGTTGTCGTTCATCCTGCTGGCCATCGTGTTCCGGAGCCTGCTCATCCCCCTCACCGCGGCCTGTATGAACCTGCTGTCCATCGGCGCGGCCTTCGGGGTGCTGGTGGCCGTCTTCCAGTGGGGGTGGTTGGGCACCGTCTTCGAGGTGAACAGACCGGGCCCGGTCGAGGCCTTCCTCCCGGTCATGCTGTTCGCCATCCTCTTCGGGCTGTCCATGGACTACGAGGTCTTCCTGGTGTCGCGCATCCACGAGGAGTACCTGAAGACCGGGGACAACCGGGTGGCCGTGCGCAACGGGCTGGCTGCCACGGGCAAGACCATCACGGCCGCCGCCCTCATCATGATCCTGGTCTTCGGCTCGTTCATCCTGGGCGGTGAGCGGATCATCAAGGAGTTCGGTCTGGGCCTGGCCGCCGGCATCCTCATGGACGCCGTCATCATCCGCATGGCCATCGTCCCGGCCCTGATGTTCCTCTTCGGCAAGGCCAACTGGTGGTTCCCGAAGAGCCTGGACCGCATCCTCCCTCGCCTGTCGGTCGAGCCCGACACCGAGGAGCTCCCGCCGGCACCGAGCGACGAGCCCGGCGGAGCCCACCGCGACCCCGTCCCGGTCTAGGTACCCCCTACGGCGACGGCACCGAGCCGACGTACCCCTGCGTCGTGATCCTCTCGGCGTTCATCGCGTACATCTGCGGGTCGGTCGGAGCCCAGGTGGCCAGACCGTCGACGTAGCGGTTGAACATGCAGAAGGCCGCGGCGATCAACACGGTGTCGTGGATCTCGACATCGGTGGCCCCTTCGGCTCGGGCCCGGTCGACGTCCTCCGAGGTCACCGACTTGCCTCCGACGCGGACCTTCAGGGCGATGGCGATGAGAGCCTTGAGCTTGTCGCTGATGGGCGCCGTCTCGTAGTCGGCACGCACGGCCCGGACGACCTCGTCACCATCGTCGAGCTGCAGGCTGGCGAATGCGCCATGGGCCGAGGTGCAGAAGTAGCAGTCGTTGCCGGCGGAGACCGACGTGGCGATGAGCTCGCGTTCGCCACGGCTCAGGGTCGAGTCCCCCCGGAGCAGTACCTCGGCCAGCTCGTTGAGCGGTTTGGCCGTCTCGGGACGGAAGGCCATCGGTCCGAGGATCCCCGGAAGTCCCTCGGGAAGTGTGATGTGTGCCATCGCCGAACGGTAACGAGGGCTGCGGGCGGTTGCAATCGATTCCGGCCCGGTCGGGATCGTCGACCGGGCCGACGTCCGTCAGCCGGTGTCGGATCGACGGCTGTCGACCGTCGGTTGACGCTCGGCCATCCGGGCCCGCAGTCCGGCTCCGCCGTGGCGCATCATCAGGGTGTGGTTGGCCCGGAAGATCGGGCGGCCCACCGGGGCGAACCGACGGAGGACCGCCTTGGTGGCCACCACCTCCTCCTCGAAGACCACCCGGGTACCCACCGGTGTCCCACCCACCGTCCACCGCGAAAAGCCCTCGAGGTCCCCGGTCATCGTCGCCTCCAGCACCCCCAGGTCGGGGTCGCGCCGGGCGTGGGTGATCACGAACCGCAGCTCGATGGGGAGGAACGACCGGCACGCCACCTCGCACTGCAGATCGCCCACGGGCCGGGCGGCGCGGATCTCCGGCCACCACCGCGGATAGTCGAGGGGGTCCTCGAGCACGGCGAACACGCCGTCGGGCGGCGCCGCCAGCTCCCAGCAGGTGCGGAACCGGTAGAAGTTCGGATCGGCGCGTCCCACGGTGGTGACGTTAGACGCCGGTGCGCCACGGTCGGCCGGAGATCCACCGAAACGGGCGACGTCCCAGGTACCGTGCCCACTACGATGGTGTCCATCGGCCCAGGTCGGGCGACGACGGCACTGGTACCGTGAGGCACCCGCCGGTCGTACCGGGAGCACGAGTGATCGGGGAGAAGGTGAACGGCACCACGAGCACACGACCGTTGGACACCACCTCCTCCCGCCACGACAGCACGGCGGCGCACCGGTGACCTACTTCAACACCGCCGCCGGCCAGATCATCTGGCGCCCCCCGACCGACGTGGAGCGGGTGCGGCGCAAGGCCCAGACGTACCAGAACCGCCAGCTGGTCCTCGAGCTGCTCCAGGCCTCCTACAACAACGCCCACAGTTCGGGGAAGTCCATCATCCTGGCCACCGAGCAGGGGTTCTGGCAGGCCGGCTTCGGCGACCCCCAGACCGCCATGGCCTGCTACTTCGAACGCCGTCACGACTTCCTCGACTCGGCGGTCAGCGTGGAGGGCATCCCCTTCGCCTCGATGAACCAGAACGGGTCGGTGATGGACGCCCTGGTCATCCGGTCGGAGAAGGGACACCAGGTCACCCTGACCGGTGCGCCGTGGGGGAACATCCAGCCCAAGGAGGCCGGCACCCTGGCCGCCATCCTGGTGGACCTCGGCGCCTTCGAGGACCTGGAGCGGGGCCGCTCCTACGTGATGTCCAAGCCCAAGACGGACAAGTGGCGGCTCAACGTGGCCGCCCCGGAGCCCATCGTGGGGGCCGCCACCCCGGTCCGTCCGTCGGCCCACGTGACCCTAGTTGAGCGTTCGCGGTCCCAACCCGCGGCGCCGCCGACCTTCCACGCCGTGGAGTGGCGCGGCGACAACCAAGACGAATTCAAGGCCTTCGCCGTGGACGCCAAGGGGACCTGTCTGTTCCGCTCCGGCTCGGACGGCTCGGCCAACTGGATCTACTCCCACGGCACCAACCGCTGGGAGGAGCTGGAGCCCCACTCGTGGGTGGTCCACGACGACGACGGCTTCCACATCGCCGGGCCCGAGGACATGAAGGCCATCCGGGCGATGACCTCCCAGCACTGAGGGCTCCCGGGGCGGTGCCCGGTCCGGCGCACGGTCCGGCCCGGGTGGTGCCGGAGAACCAGCCGCTGGGACCGACGGCGGACGGCGGTGCGTCAGGCCCTTCGGGTACCTGACGGGCATCCGGGGCCTGCGCACCGGGGAGCCGACGCACGCCCGCGGCGCGTTCGTCCGCCACGGCGTCCTCGCCGCCCCCGAGGAGCTCGACGGCGTGGGCCGGTCCACGACCATGGCGCGGCCACGCAGGCGAACCGTGAGCGGCCGTCCGGGACCGCCGGACGGCCCGGCCCCGCACGGCCGCCGCCGATCATTCGGTACTCTAACTATGTGACCCCCGAAGCAACCCACGTGGAGACGCGCCGTTCCCTCGGCCGCACCGCGGCCTGGCTGGCCAAGCAGGTCGAGGTGGGCCTGGCCGACGTCGACCTGTCGCTTCCCCAGTACCGGGTCCTCGGGTTCCTCGACGAGAGCTCCGCCGTCTCCTCCGATCTGGCCCACCGTCTGGCCGTCCGGCCGCCCAGCGTCACCTCCATGGTGGACGGCCTGGTGGGCCGGGGCCTGGTCGAGCGCCGGGCCGTCCAGTCCGACCGCCGCCAGGTCGACCACGTGCTGACCGACGCCGGCCGGCGGGTGCTCGAGGCCGCCGACCGGGCCGTCGAGGCCCGCCTCGCCGACATCGCCGGCTCCCTGGACGACCCCGCCGAGACCGACCGGGCCTTCGAGGGCCTGGCCGTCTGGCGGCGGGCCCTGCGGGCCCACCGGGCGGCCCGGACGGCCCGGCCGTGAGCCGCCGCTCCGAACGCCGGTTGCGCCGCATCGCCGGCGACCCGCCCGTCCCCCCGTTCGTCCCGATGACCGAGGTGGCCCGCAACGAGCCCCCGCCGGCCTCCATCGACCCCGACCGGTCCAAGACCTGGCTCCGCCGGGCCATGCCCGTCATGCGGGCCCACTGGGGCATCTTCACCACGGCCCTGGTGCTGTCCTTCGTCGGCCTGGTCATCCAGCTGCAGATCCCCGACCTGCTGAACCACGCCATCGACAACTCCATCCAGGCCCACACCGTGCCGCTCAGCCACTACGTCTGGTGGGTCCTCGGCCTCGGCCTGGTGGGCGGGGTGACCGGCTACATCGCCCGCCTCTACCTCTTCGAGACGGCCTACGACATCGAGTACGACCTCCGCAACATCATCTACGAGCACCTCACCCGCATGTCCTTCGCCTTCTACGACCGGGTCCAGTCGGGCCAGCTCATCTCCCGGGCCAATTCCGACATCCGCAGCGTGCAGATGTACATGACCTTCGCCCCGCTCATCCTGGTCCAGGTGGCCGGGGCCGCGGTGGCCTTCGTCTACATGCTGTCCATCGACGTGCCCCTGGCCTTCGTGGCCATGCTCACCATGCCCTTCGTGTACTTCACCGGGGTGAAGATGCGGAAGTCCATGTTCCCGGTGTCGTGGCTCATCCAGTCCCGCCTGGCCGACGTGGCCACCATCGTCGACGAGAACGTCAACGGGGTCCGGGTGGTCAAGTCCTTCGCCGCTGAGGAGCAGCAGCTCCGGGCCATGTCCACGGCGGCCGACAAGGTCCAGTGGGGCTACATCAAAGACGCCGACCTCCGGGCCCGCTTCACCCCCCTGGTCCAGAACCTCCCCCAGGTGGGCGTGGCCCTGGTCCTGCTGTTCGGCGGGTACATGGTCATCCACGGCCACCTGCAGGTCGGGGCCATCCTGGCTTTCAACGCCTACCTGTTCATGCTCCAGGCCCCCTTCATGATGCTGGGCATGCTCATCATGATGGGCCAGCGGGCCGCGGCCTCGGCCGGCCGCATCTACGAGATCCTCGACGAGCAGCCCACGGTCACCGACGCCCCCGACGCCCCCGACCTGGTCGACTGCGTGGGCGACGTGCGCTTCGACCACGTGGACTTCGGCTACCACACGGCCGACGACGAGGACCCGCTCGACCACCAGGGTGTCCTGCGCGACTTCGACCTGCACCTGGCCCCGGGCGAGACCGTGGCCCTGGTGGGCCGGACCGGCGTGGGCAAGTCCACCGTGGCCCGGCTGCTCACCCGGTTCTACGACGTGGACGCCGGTGCCGTCCGGGTGGACGGCCACGACGTGCGCGACGTGACCCAGACCAGCCTGCGGGCGGCCATCGGCGTGGTCCTCGACGAGCCCTTCCTCTTCTCCGTCTCGGTGCGGGACAACATCGCCTACGGCCGGCCCGACGCCACCGGGGCCGAGGTCGAGGCGGCGGCCCGGGCCGCCGGGGCCCACGGGTTCATCAGCACCCTCGAGCACGGGTACGACACCGTGGTGGGCGAACGGGGCTACACCCTGTCGGGCGGCCAGCGCCAGCGCATCGCCATCGCCCGGACCCTGCTGGTCAACCCGCCCATCCTGGTCCTCGACGACGCCACCAGCGCCATCGACGTGCAGGTGGAGCAGACCATCCACGCCGGGCTGCGGACCCTCATGGAGGGTCGGACCACGCTCATCATCGCCCACCGGCTCTCCACCATCTCGCTGGCCGACCGGGTGGTCCTGCTCGACGACCGGCGCATCGTGGCCGACGGCACCCACGCCGAGCTCCTCGAGACCACCCCCCTCTACGCCGAGGTCCTGGCCCAGGCGGCCGCTCTCGACGAGGACCTCGACGAGGACGCCTCCGTCCCGGTGCCGGCCGGGACCAACGGCAACGGGCACGGCAACGGGCACGGCCGCCCCCCGGCCGGCGTGGGCCGGCCCGGGCCGGGCTCCGGGGTGGTCCGATGAGCTGGGGCATGGGTGGTGGCGGTCCGGGCGGCGGCTTCGGCGGGCCGATGGGCGGCGGCGGGCCGGGTCGTCCGGGGGCCCCGGGCCTCCCCTTCGCCGGCATCCCCTCCGAGCTCCAGGCCGGCGTGGACACGCTGCTGGCCTCCGAGCCCGAGTCGACCCCGTCGGAGATCACCTTCTCCCAGACCAGCTCCGAGGAGGAGCTGCGCCGCCTGACCCTCTGGCGGCTGCTCATCGTCTATCCGGGCATGCTGGTGCTGGCCGCCGTGCTGGTGGTGATCATCGCCGTGGCCTCCCAGACCGGGCCCAAGCTCACCGAGATCGCCATCGACGACGGCATGACGGGCCACGGGGACTTCGGCATCGTCGCCCTGATGGCCGGGCTCTACGTGGTGTTCATCGCCGTCACCGCCCTGGCCCAGCGCTTCCAGGTCCAGGTCACCGGGCGCATCGCCGCCTGGGTCATGAACGACCTGCGCATCAAGATCTTCGCCCACCTCCAGCGGCTGTCCCTGGCCTTCTTCACCGAGGAGAAGGCCGGCGTGGTCATGAGCCGGATGACCAGCGACATCGAGAACCTCCAACAGCTCCTCCAGGACGGCCTGTCCCAGCTGGCCATCCAGGCCCTGACCATGGTGGTCATCACCGTGGTGCTCTTCACCACCAACGTGGTGCTGGCCGCCATCACCGTGGCCCTCATCGTCCCCGCCCTGGTGCTGGCCTCGCTGTGGTTCAAGCGGGCCTCCGAACGGGGCTACGACCGGGTGCGCGACGGCATCGCCAACGTGCTGGCCGACCTGTCGGAGAGCCTCCACGGCGTGCGCATCGTGGCCGCCCACAACCGTCAGCGCCAGAACGTCATCCATCACCGCAACGTGGTGGGCGAGTACCGCGACGCCAACAACTACACGGCCCACGTGAACGCCCTCTACGGCCCGGGCACCCAGCTCCTCGGCGTCCTGGGCCAGGCCGCCCTGCTGGCCATCGGCGGGACGATGGTGGCCCACCACACGCTGTCCATCGGCGCGCTCATCCTCTTCTTCCTCTACCTGAACCGGTTCCTCCAGCCAATCCAGCTCCTGGTGCAGCAGTACAACACGTTCCAGCAGGGGCAGGCCTCGGTGACCAAGCTGCGCACCCTGGTCGACACCCGGCCGACGGTGGTCGAGTCGCCCGACGCCGTGGAGCTCCCGCCCATCGAGGGGGCCATCACCTTCGAGGCGGTGGCCTTCGGTTACGACCCGGCCGTCCCCGTCCTCGAGGACGTGGACCTGGCCATCGCCCCCGGGGAGACGGTGGCCTTCGTCGGCCCCACCGGGGCGGGCAAGTCCACCCTGGCCAAGCTGGTCACCCGCTTCTACGACCCCTCGGCCGGACGCATCCTCATCGACGGCCACGACCTGCGCGACGTCACCCTGCACTCGCTGCGTCGCCAGCTCGGCGTGGTGCCCCAGGAGCCCTTCCTCTTCGCCGGCACCATCGGCGACAACATCGCCTTCGCCCGCCCCGACGCCACCGACGACGAGATCCGCGAGGCCGTCCGGGCCGTGGGGCTGACCGAGGTGGTCGACCGCACCCCCGAGGGCCTCGACACCGTGGTCCACGAGCGGGGCCAGACCCTGTCGTCGGGCGAGCGCCAGCTCATCGCCCTGGCCCGGGCCTTCCTGGCCCACCCCCGGGTGCTGGTCCTGGACGAGGCCACCTCCAACCTCGACCTCCGCTCCGAGACCATGATCGAGGCGGCCCTCGACGTCCTGCTGGAGGACCGCACGGCCATCCTCATCGCCCACCGGCTGTCCACGGCCATGCGGGCCGACCGCATCGTGGTGGTCGACGACGGTCGCATCGTGGAGATCGGCACCCACGCCGAGCTGGTGGCCGCCGGCGGCCGCTACGCCGAGATGTACGCCACCTGGGTCCGCCACACCGACGTGGCCGAGCACTCCTAGGGCCTGGGTCCCGGGCCCACCGTGCCGGTCACCGACGAGCTGTGGGAGGCCTGGCGGACCACCACCCTGCGGATCCACCTCCCCGGCGGAGCCGTCGAGGTGGCGGCCGTGCCGGGCGGCGGCGCGGACGGCCCCTTCCCGGCCGGGGGTCCCTTCCACCTGGTCACGGCCTGGAACCCGGGGGCCGAGGAGACGCCTCCGGCCGAGAACGCCCGCCGTCACGACCGCCTGGTGGCCGCGCTCGCCGCCGACGGCCGTCGGTGGTACCCGTCGGTGGGCACCTCGGCCGACGGTACGTGGCACGAGGAGGGCGTGGCCCTGACCGGCGTCACCCGGGCCGAGGCCGTGGCCGTGGCCGACCGCTTCGGCCAGCTGGCCCTCTACGAGTGGGCCGACGGACCCGACGGCCTGCGGGTGGTGGTGTGCGCCACCGGCGAAGTGGTCTCGTGGGGGTGGCGCTCCCGACCCGTCGCCTGATCCCCCGTCCGGGCGCCGGGCGCCGGGCGCCGGTCAGATCCCGACCCCGACGCCGATCGCCGGAGGCCTCCCGGTAGGGTGGGCCGATGGCCCAGCACAGCCCCGCCATGCAGGCGTTGGCCGCCCACGGCCCGCCCTCCCGCCGCTGGCGATGGATCGTCGTGGTGGTCGTGGTGGTCGTCGCGGTGGGCACCGGGGCCTTCCTCCTGGGCCGGACCACCACCCGATCGTCGGCCTCCGGCGGCGGCACCTCGGGCGCGTCGGGCGGCACCGGTGGGACCGCCGTGCCCACGACCGTCGCCCCGGCCCACCCGCTCACCCTGGTGTCGACCACCCCGGCCTCCAGGGCCACCGGCGTAGCCTCGGACAGCCCGGTCCAGGTGGTCTTCTCCTCCCCCGTCTCCCTGGCCAGCGTCCACCCCACCCTGTCACCGCCGGTTGCGGGCTCGTGGGCCCTGGCCACGCCCACCACGGCGGTGTTCCACGCCACCGCCCCGCTCGTGCCGGCGGCCACCGAGACCCTGACCGTCCCCGGCGGTCCCACCGGGGTCCGGGCCACTGACGGCGGCCGGCTGGCCGCCCCGGCCACCGTGACCTT
>Ga0302276_10001427_pt1 | contig 21611 bp, 17 predicted proteins | sample III_Bog_N2_3_FD_198768 | JGI IMG/M metagenome (GOLD analysis project Ga0302276, IMG submission 198768) | Peat permafrost microbial communities from Stordalen Mire near Abisko, Sweden - III_Bog_N2_3 | ecosystem: Environmental > Terrestrial > Soil > Wetlands > Peat | place: Sweden: Abisko...
TTGATTGGACACCCCGTCTCCCTTGCTCGTTGAGGGAGTTTGAACAGGAAATCATGGTGCACGACCGGACCGAATACATGGCTGGTGGAACCTACATGGTTGCCATCGAATGTGATTGAATTTCAACGTGCGAGCTTCGGGTCGTCTGGCGATGCAAGACCGGTTTTTTCAACTATGGAACGAATCTCAGAAAGAACATCTGAGATTCGTTCCAAAGCTAATTGTGGGAGTGGCCGGAGGGGTGTCAAGGGTCGAGATGAACGCCAAACAACGGCGCCCTTGACACCCCTCCGACCACAACAAGGGCCTTGTTGCGAAAATTAGTTGACAGGAGCCGACGCTGTCATACACGGCGTTACAAGTTCTTGCCGGTATTGGCAATGGCGATCGAAAACTGGAAGACTCGATACCCATTGGAGAGATGCTCTAAATCGATTGCACAGGCAGGAGCGTCAGGTCGTCCACCAGGCCGACTTCCTTCTGCACAAAGGGCTCGCCGTAGCGCACGCCGGCCAGCAGGCCATAATGGCGGGCTTCGGCAAAGATGCGTTCGCGAATCTCCTCTTCGGGAACGAACAGCACGCTCGCCGCCGCCTGGTTGGCATACTGCGAGCGGTAAGCCATCAGCGACTGGTAGCGCTGCTCAATGAACGGCGTGATGTCCACAATGAAGCTGGGCCGCACGTCCGCATAGAGGCTGGCGTAGACGATCTTGAACGGCCGGTGCGGAGGTAGCCCGGTATCGATCTTCTTGAGACCTGAAAGGAAACAGGCCTCGTAGCCAAGAGTCGCCACGGTGGCGTGGTCCGGATGGCGCGCCTGCCAAAAGGGAAGAATCACCACGCGGGGCCGAAGCTCCCGCAGTACGCGCGCGATTTTGATGCGGTTTTCGAGCGTGTTTTCCAGAGCGCCGTCGGGCAGGTCCAGCGCCTGCCGCCAGCCGACGCCCAGAATTCGCGCCGCTTCCGAGGCTTCCTGCCCGCGTTCTTCAGCCGTTCCGCGGCTTCCCGCCTCGCCCTGGGTCAGGTCCAGAATGGCGGTGCGCAGGCCTCGCGAAGCCATCCGTAAAAGGGTTCCGCCGCAGGTCTGTTCCACGTCGTCGCGGTGCGCGGCGATGGCTAAAACGTCGGCCGCCGCCAGCGGGTCGGCTGGCGGCGGATCGGTTCTGCTGGAGTTTGTCATCGATCTAGTAGACGGAGTTGTTGCTGTCGGTGAGCCCGTCCATGTAGGCCACGTCCCAGGCCGTACCGGTTACCGTAACGTACTGGTTGTCAATGGACGAGCCGTCGGTGGTCTTGTAGATGTACACCTGGCCGCCCTGCGCCACATAGATCTTGTGCAGGCCGGTTACGGCGGCAATCCCCGTCGCGTCGCCCAGGAAGGGCTCCAGCAGGTCCACCGTGTTGGTCGTGGTGTTGAACATGGTCAGGCAGCCGTAGGCCTCATTGTTGTTGTAGCGTTCGCCGCTGGTGCACTTGGTCATACCGATCCACAGCGTATTGTCGTCGGCCAGAATCATGCGGCTCACCGCGCCCGGCGCGCCGTCGCTGATGGAAATTGGCGCCGAGACCGAGGCCGCGGTCGTATTGGTAGGCAGTGTGACCACGGTCAGATGGCCCGCAAACAGGCCGTCGGGCATCTTCTGCTGGCCCACGACATACATGGTGGAACTATCCAGCAGCGCATTGCTGGCGCCACCTGGAATGCTGATCGTCGAACTGGCAAGCGCGGAGGTCGTAGGCAGCTTGCCCGACTGCTGGCCGGTGAGGAAGATTGTTGGCGCCGTAGGAATCGGCGTAACCGAAGAGTTGGAACCGCCGCACTCCACTCCACAGTTCAGCACATAAGCGGTGCCGCCGTCGGCGGAGAAGATGGCCTTCGTGGGCCGGTCGAAGGTCAAAGGCGCGCCATAGAAGTTGCCTGTCGCGTCGGTGCTGTCCGGGCTCTGGGCCTGAAACAGGCACCACGTCGGCGCATTGAACGGCTCACAGTCGGTCGCGGCTTTGGGCCAGGTACTGGGACCGCCGGAGTAGGCAATGGTCTGCGTGGACGACAGTTTGCGCGGATAGTAGGCGTAATTCGAATTCTGCACGAAGGCCAGGGCCACCGAGCCGCCCGGATTCACGCTCACCCGATAGATGCCGGGAAGACTCAGCGCAACGGTGGCGCCGCTGCCGGTTTTGTCTACCACCGTCAGGGTGCGCGGAGAGGCCTGGGTTGCGGCAAAAATATAGGACTCGCTGCGGGTGATGAAGATGCTGGAAGAAAACGCGGTGAACATGGCGGCGCCGCCGGCTTCCTTGGCGTAGTTCACCACCGCGAAGCTTCCGTCTCCCGCGCCATAGACCGCGCCCGCCTGCTCCTCGGGCATGTTCTGGATGGAGATCGGGAGCGCGCCGGAGTATCCCGAGATGGAAAAGGATCCGATCTTGCTGTTGTAGTTGAACCGGACATCGTAAAAGGCGTCGACAAACTGCAACCCGCCCTTGGTCAAGGTACTCGGGTTTTGTATCGCGATCAGAACGCGATTGACCAACCCGCTGGGCGGCAATGTGCGCCCTGCAAAATAGGTAGTGGTGCCGCATCCCGCCAGCGCGATTGCAATCGCCAGGGCACCGGTGGCGCTCATCCAAAGACTTCTGTTCTTCAAAATCCCTTACCTCGACGGAAAGCGCGGAACAAACCGCAGATTTTTCCCACGGCCGTAGCCGCAGCGTGAACAATTCAATGCCGGCTGCCGGCACATCGGAGGGGCGCAAAGACCGCCGGTCCGGAACCGCTGCAGCCCAAGCTTATGACCTTCGAAGTATAACAAAGCAGCCCGGTCTGCTGACGCGCTCGGCCGGTCTGGCTTAACATAGCAATAGAATGCCGAACTTCGCCGACATCTTTGCCAGCCGACCCCTGCTCGCCGACGGCGCCATGGGCACCGTTCTCTATGCCCGCGGCATCTTCATCAACCGTTGCTACGACGAGCTGAATCTCTCCGATCCGGGCCTGATCCTCGCGATCCATGAGGAGTACCTGCAGGCCGGAGCCGAAATTCTGGAGAGCAATACATTTGGCGCCAACCGTTTTCGGCTTTCCCGCCATGGGTTGGCCGACAAGGTGCGCGAAATCAACGCCGCCGGAGTACGCATTGCGCGCCAGGCAGTGGAGCACCTCAAGGACAAGCAGGCCGGCGAGGCCTGGGTGGCCGGTTCGGTTGGCCCGCTGGGAGTGCGCCTGGAGCCGCTGGGCAAAACCGGCCTGGACGAAGCCCGCGCCGCCTTTGCCGAGCAGATTCGCGCCCTGACCGACGAAGGCGTGGACCTGATTGTCATTGAGACCATGCCGGCGCTGAACGAGGCCCGCGTGGCCCTGGAAGCAGCCCGCGAAATCGCGCCGGATCTGCCCGTGCTGGTGATGGTGACGGTGGACGACGAAAGCAACTGCCTCGACGGCTCTTCGCCCGCGCAGGCCGCGACCCTGCTGGCCGAGGCAGGCGCCAGCGCCATTGGCGTGAACTGCTCCACCGGCCCGGCCACGGTATTGACCGCCATTGAAGCCATGCGCGCCGCCACCACACTGCCGCTGGCCGCCATGCCCAATGCCGGAATGCCCCGCGCCGTAGAAGGGCGCAACATCTACCTCTGCTCCCCGGAGTACATGGCCAGCTTTGCGCGCAAGGCCATTGCCGCGGGAGCGCAGATTGTGGGCGGCTGCTGCGGCACCACCCCCAACCACATCCGCGCCATGCGCTCTGCCATGCGCGCCCTCGACGCGCAGGCCCGTGTCGCGGTCACGGGCCCCGCTCCGACCTTGAACACCGAGACCCCGCCCTCGCCTCTGGCCGCGCGGTCCCGCATCGGCGCCCTGGTGGCCAGCGGCAGCTTCGTCACATTGGTTGAGATCGTGCCGCCCCGCGGCATCAACTGCGTCAAGGAGATCGAAGGTGCGCGGCTGCTGGCCCAGCTCGGCGTCCACGCCATCAACGTTCCGGATTCGCCGCGTGCTTCCGCCCGCATGAGCGCGCAGAGCCTGTGCATCCAGATTCAGCAGCATACCGGCATCGAGACCATTCTTCATTACACCTGCCGTGACCGTAATCTTCTCTCCATCCAGTCGGACCTGCTGGGGGCCTCGTCCATCGGCCTGCACAACATTCTGTGCCTCACCGGAGACCCGCCCAAGCTGGGCAACTATCCCGATGCCACCGCAGTCTTTGACGTTGACTCCATCGGTCTGGTCAACATCGTCCGCCAATTGAACCACGGGCTCGACATCGGCGCCAACTCCATCGGCGCCACCACCAACTTCACCATCGGCGTCGCCGCCAATCCCGGGGTTCCCGATATCGAGAATGAGCTCCGCCGCTTCGTCTATAAAGTGGAAGCCGGCGCCGAGTATGCCATTACCCAGCCGGTCTTCGACCTGCGCCTGCTGGAGAGCTTTCTCGAACGGATCGAGGGGCATCGCATTCCGGTGATCGCCGGCATCTGGCCGCTCACCAGCCTGCGCAACGCCGAATTCATGAAGAACGACCTGCGCGTCTCCATGCCCGAAGAGATCATGTGGCGGATGGCCCAGGCCGACTCACCCGACGCCGCCCGCAGAGAAGGCATCCTCATCGCCCAGGAGATGCTGGAGGCTGTGCGCCCCCTTGTCCAGGGCGTTCAGGTCAGCGCTCCCTTCGGCCGCTACACCGCCGCCGCCGAGGTCATCGCGAGCGTGCTGCCCACCACCCCAACGGAGTAACCGTCCATGCCCTCATTCGAAGAATCGCTCAAGAAGCTCGAGACCATCGTCGATCAATTGGAAAAGGGCGACCTGGCCCTGGAACAGTCCCTTACCCTCTTCGAAGAGGGCGTGGGCCTCTCCGCCAACTGCAAGGCCGAGTTGGACGCGGCCGAGGGCAAGGTGCAGATGCTGGTCAAGCAGCGCGACGGCTCGCTCAAGCCCGAGCCATTCCTGACAGAAAAGCCGTTCTGATTTTTTAGGGGAAACTTGTCAGTCTCTGCGCCGCCGCTGATGGGTGGAGGGAATGTTCATGTCCTCGCGGTACTTGGCCACGGTACGCCTCGTGAGCTGAATGCCCTGGGCGTGGAGCAGCGCGGCTAGCTGATCGTCGGTCAAGGGATGCCGCGCGTCTTCCTCTTCGATCAGCTTGCGCACCTTCAGTTTCAGCACCGTCAGGGTCGTGTCGGCACCTTCGGGACCGTTCGATCCCTCTGAAAAGAAGTAGCGCAGCTCGATCACTCCCTGCGGAGTATGGGCGTATTTGTTGGCCACCGCCCGGCTCACCGTCGAGGGGTGAACCCCGATCTCTTCGGCCACTTCCTTGATCATCATCGGCCGCATCGCTTCGACCCCATGGTCGAGAAAGTCCTGCTGCCGGCGCACAATCACTTCGCAGGTGCGCAGAATCGTGCTCTTCCTCTGCGCGATGTTGCGCATCAGTTGCAGCGCCGAGCGGAAGCGCTCCTTGACGTAATCCTTGACCTCTTTGTCCGTGCCTTCCGCGGAAAGCATGCGCCGGTAGCGCTGGCTGAGCCGCAGACTGGGCATGTCTTCCTCGTTCATGGAGACCACCCACTCGCCGCCCCTCTTCAGGAACACCACATCCGGCTCGATTAACCGGGTCTGCTCGCGGTTGTAGAGCCGGCCCGGCCGAGGGTCCAGGGTGCGGATGAACTCCACCCCGGCATGTGCCTCCTCCGGCGTTACCTGCGCCGCCCGCGCCAGGTCTTTCAGGTCCCGCTTCTGCAACAGGTGCAGGTGACGATCCACAATCAGCGCCGCCACTTCCATCGAGCGCCGCCGCTCCTCCAGCTTCGCTTCGGCTTCCGCGCGGAAGCTGCCATGAGGGTCTTCGTCGGCGCTCGATGTCGATGCGTGGCGCGCATAGACCTGGGCAAACTCATGCTGCTGGGCGGTAATCTGGATCAGCAGGCACTCCCGCAGGTCGCGCGCTCCCACCCCGGAAGGATCAAGCTGCTGAACCATCTCAATGCCCCGCCGCAGCATCTCAATCTCCGCCTGTCTTTCCTGGTTCTTGCTCTCCTCGGAACCGCTCTCGGGAAACTCGAGGAAAGCTCCGACCAGTTCGTCCTCGCTCCCGGACAAGTACCCGTCCTCATCCAGGTTGCCAATGACGAACTCGGCCGCCGTCTGCACCCCGGGATCCAGCGTCAAAGCTCCCAGTTGCCAGGCCAGGTGATCGGACAGAGTTGTAGGCTGCGAAAGAAAGCTCTCGAACGAGGGCTTGTCGCTGTCTTCGTATTCCGGCTGGGTGCGATAGCCGGGGTCAAGATACTCCTGAAAATACGAACCGAAATCGATCTCGTTGAAGGGGTCCTTCGGAGCGGGGGCCAGCTCCGCCGATCCGTGCTCTTCCAGTTCGATTCGATCGTCGCGTTCCTTCCGCTCCAGCCGGCCCGCAACCTCGTCCAGCATCGGAACCGTCTCGTCGATCTCTTCCAGGACGGGATTCTCGACCATCTCGGCGTCGATCATCTCCTTCAGCTCCAGCTTGTTAAGCGCAAGAACGCTCACCATCTGCATTAGGCCCGGAGTAAGGACCTGGCGTTGCGCGATCTTGAGGCTCAATCTGGGTTGCAATAACGCCATAAGAAGGACTCAATTCCCGTTTGGGTACATCCATAGTGTAATCGGATTATGAAAGCGCCAAGGGGCAAATCACCCCGCGCCGCTCACCTGCTCCCGGATTGGGCGATGCTCAATCCGGGAATTTACCTCTCAGAACTTTGCCAGCGGCCGGCTGGTTTGGAGATGGAAGGCTCCTGCCCTCACGCCGCATTCGGCCACTTCCCGCCAGGAAGCGCGCTTCACCCCAGCGAAAATCCTTCGCCCAGGTAAACGCGCCGCACTTCAACGTCGTTACCCAACTCGTGCGGCGTTCCGGCCCTGAAGATCCGCCCCTCGGCGATAATATAGGCCCGGTCGGTCACGCTCAAGGTCTCGCGTACGTTGTGGTCGGTGATCAGAATCCCGATGCCGCTGGCCTTGAGGTCAAAAATAATCTTTTGCAGTTCCAGAACCGCAATCGGGTCAATGCCGCTGAAGGGTTCGTCGAGCAGGATGAAGTTCGGCTGGATGCACAGGGAGCGCGCAATCTCCACCCTGCGCCGTTCGCCGCCCGAGAGCGCGTAACCCCGCGTGGTGCGGATGTGCCCCAGGTTCAACTGGTGAATCAGCCGCTCCGCCCGCGTCTTCCGCTCCCGGTTGCCCATGGGTTGCGCCTCAAGAACCGCCAGGATGTTCTCCTCGACGGTCAGCTTGCGGAAAACCGAAGGCTCCTGGGGCAGATAGCTGATCCCGAAATTGCGCGCCCGCAGGTACATCGGAACCCGCGTAATGTCGGTCTCGTCCACCAGCACGCGGCCGGTCTCCGGCGCCACCAGTCCCACGATCATGTAGAAGCTGGTGGTTTTGCCGGCGCCGTTTGGCCCCAGCAGCCCCACGACCTCGCCGCGCGAGATTCTCAGGTCCACACCGCGAACCACCTGGCGGCCCTTGTACGATTTGCCGATTCCTTCGGCGATCAATGTTTCCATGAATGCTTAAGGCTCTCTTCCGCCCCTATTTCGGCGCCGTGGTCTCGGTTGTGGTCTTGCGTCCGCCGCCTTCGATACTGACGCTATCATTGCGGCTATTGAAAATCAAAGCCTCGCCGGTGGCGGTTCCCCGCGCCGGGTCGGTCATGCGCGGCCGCAGAGAGGCGGTCCCCGTCAAAACATACTCTCCGGATTGGCTGGTGTAGACCAACTGCTCGCCGGTTCCCTTCCGGCCCTGCGAGGCGACCACCACGTGTCCCCTGGCTGTCATACGATCCACCTGCGCTGCGCCGCCGTCCTTACCGGCGTGATTGCCTGTGGGCAACAGCAACAACTCCAGTTCATTGGAATTCACCGTCGCCGTTCCCGTTTCGGCGGTAACGATGCCCGCTGTGCTGCCGTGCATCACGGCCTTGCGCTCGGCGTCGGAGTACTTCAGATCTCCTCCGCTGACGCGAATGACGGAAGGCTCCTGCGTTTTTCCGCCTGCGTCCCTGGCTGTCCCGGGACCGGCCGCGCTTAACATCACGGCCCGCACCGGTTCGCTTGAGTCCGCTGTGCGCGCCACCATCGTCTGCCGTGCACGGTCCAGCACAATTACCGGCGCCGAAACCGAGTTGGCCTGCTGCCACAGCCGTGCGTGGCCGCGGAAGGTTGCTTCGCTGGTCGCCTGGTGCAGTTGCGCTTCGGCCGCAATGGCATGAGCCGGCCCCTGCCCGCCCAGCGCCATGCCGTCCTGGCCGTTTTTGCCCTGCTCCCGGCTTCCGCCGGCGCTCACCCAGCTGGCTTTCACATTGCCGTGCGCAAACGCATCGCCGGAGGCCTGCGAAACGTCGATCTTGTCGGCCGTAAGCTGCAAGCCGCCGTCATCTACCCGCGGCCCCAGGGTCAGGTGCAGCCACTCCCCTGCGCCCTCGTAGACCGCCCGGCCCGCCGTAGCCTTGAGCGGCGCCGCGGCCGGGGCGCCCGGCTTGGCCGCCGGCTCGTTGGTCAGCGTGACATGCCCATCGACCGTGGCCGATTGAATCCCGGTTTCGCCGCCGCTGTCGTGCTGCGCGTCCGGCTTTGCCCCCTTCAAGGGAGCTTCGAAATGAGCCTCCAGCCGATCGCCGCTGGTGGTTTGCCGCGCCCCCGACTGGCTGGTCTGGGCCATGCTCGCATGACCCGTCCCGGTCATCGCGGTCAGAACCGATCCCGGTCCGAACTGCCCGGTTACCTCATCGGCCGCCATTCTGGAGGGCATTTTGGCGCCCTCACCGCGCTGGCTCTCGCCCGTCACCACCACCCCGCCCGTGCCGTGAATCGCGCTCGGCTCAAGCCGCCCATGACCGGCCACACGAAACTCCACGTCGGCCAGCGGGGAGCGCCACGTCCGGTTCACCCGCAAAAGCTCGCCCGCCTGCTGGCTTTGTTCCTGGCTCAGGAACTCGACGCCCCGCTCCAGATGCGCATGGCGCAACTGGCCCCGTGCCGTGAATTCAAGCTCCATGGTGGGCGAGGTTCCGTGCAGCTTGCGGTCTTTCTCTTGCTGTCCACCCACCGCGTCGATCGTGACCCCGCCCGCCAGGTGGCCGTGGCGCGGCTGATTGTGCTCGTCGAAATCCATTTGCCCGGTGGGCGCGGCCAGATGGCCGCCGGTCGCAGTGGCCAGCGTAAAACCGCTGGTCGCCTCCAGCCGCACCACCGATCCGTCGCCCCGGAACAGGATCTTCGCGTCCCCGGCTGTCGCTGCACCACCCCGATAGTCGGCCTTGGCCGCGTGCAGCCGGCACTCCTGGCTTTCGCGCTCGAACTCCGCGTGGCCGGCGTGAAGCACCACCGCGGCATCGCCCCGCCGCGTGTTCAGCTCCACCGCCGCGTCCAGCACCAGCAGTCCCTCCCTGGAGTCAAATGACGCGCCCAGCGAGCTGCCCGTCCCCTGCGCCATCGCGAACTCCACCCTTTGTGCGGTTTCCGCCACTCCGCTGTTCGTTTCGAACGTCAGTCCGCTGGTCTTTACGTGAATCTCGCCTGCCGAGGCAGTCGCTGCAGCCGCGGTCAGCGGGGTACCTTTCGGCTTCGCTCCCGCCATCTGCGCCGGAGCCGCCTTGGGCGCTGCCGCCGACGTCAATCTGGGCCGCGTCATCCAGATCTCCACCGGCCCATCCGCCTTGGCTACGCCCTTTTCCTGGTCGTACTCGAACTCGCCGCCCTCGATCCGGTCCGCGCGGCTGCCGTCGTCGCCGTACAACTCGATCTTTACGTCGTGGAGCAGCACGCGCTTGTCTTTCAGTACGACTACCTTCGACGCGTGGATCTTGTACTGCGAATGCTCGCCGAAAGCGTGCGAACGGGTAAAGCCGTTGGCCTCCTGCACGATGTCCAGGCCCAGCTGCTTGGGCAGATCGCGGCGGTTCAGCGGATTCTTCCACTTCCCGACGGCCAGAATCGTCGCCAGCGTCACCAGCAACAGAATTCCCGCCGCCAGCACCAGGGTCCGCATCCGCTCAATGGTGAGTCGCACCGTCTAGTTCCTCGCCCCGAGCCGTGCCGCCAGCCGCTGGGCCAGACTCTCGCCCAACTCGCTCCACAAGAGCCGCGCCGTGGCTCCTGAGGCCTTCTCGACCCCCGCCGTCAGCGCCACCAGTTGCCGCACATTTTCTTCCACGTGCTTTGCGGCCACCGAGTCCAGCTCCAGATCTTCTTCAAGAAACGGCGCGTCGGAGCCGAAATCCACGCGGATGTGCCCGTCGGCCTCGTAGGCGCCTTCGTCGAAGAGCGCCCCGAATCCCGTCACCCGCACCAGGCGGGAAACCCGCGCCCAGCGCAGATCGAGACCTGGCCCGGCCTCCAGCTCCCACAGGCTCCAGCCGATCTGAAACTCGTAGGCGAAGTCTTCGTGGAGCAGTTCCAGCGCCTCTTTAACTGCTGCCCGGGGTTCCGCGCCCAACGCTGCCACGCCCTCGCCTCCCGCCGCGATGCGCCGCCCATACACCTGCTGAAAGACCGGCGGCTCACTCCAGTTCACCGGCCAAACCGTGGCCGAATAGACGCGTGCCTCGCCGCCGTGCGCGGCAAACGCGCTCAGCACCGCCGTCAGCTTGTCGGCCAGCGCGGCCAGCCGCAGATTGGGATACCACAGACTTAGATAAAGGGTGTCAGACATCACTCTTGATTGTAGACGGCGGAAGGAACCCGCAGGTGAGGACAAAGCACTTCGGTCGGGATGGAGGAGCGCCCCAGGTCTCGAATTTGAGACCTGGGAGTCGTCTGGCGGCGAGGAGGGTGGAGCTACTTGCACCGTTCCTACCCGGTGACAATCTCGCTGAAGTCGGCAATGCCGGAAAATCCGCGCAGAATTTGGTCGATCAGGCCCAGATGCGCTCCACGAATTGCCGCGTCGGGATCCAGCACCATTACCTTGTCAAAGAAGGCGTTCACGGTGGGGCGCAGCGTAGCGATCAGTGCCAAGGCCTCGCCGTAGGCGCGCTGCTGGCGGAGTTTCGCCACTTGCGGAGCCAGTGCCGCCGCGGCATCGGCGAGTTGTTGCGCCTCGGGAGCGAGTTGCACGTCCTTGGGCAAGCCCAGGGCGAATCCTTTTTCTTCCGCCTGGCGGAGAATGTTCTTGATGCGCTTGAAGGCCGCGGAAATCGCCGCAAAGTCCGCGGATTCGCGCGCCGCTGTCAACGCTTCGGCGCGGGCAATGGCATCGCGCACGTCGTCGGCATCGGTAGCCAGAACGGCATTGACCACATCGTAGGCAAAGCCGCGGACATCCTTGAGATAGAAACTCAGACGCTCTTTCAGGAAGGCAGCGACCTGCTCCTTGTTGGTCTCTTCCGCACCGCTTGCCGCAACAACATCGGCCAGCGTTAGCGGCAAGTCTGACTCGGCCAGAATCTTCACGATGGCATTGGCGGCGCGGCGCAGCGCAAAGGGATCCTTCGACCCGGTTGGCGCGGAGCCGATTCCGAACATCGCGGTAATGGTCTGAATGCGATCTGCGAGGCCGAGTAACTGGCCTTCGGTGGTCGAGGGAATCGCGTCGTCGGTTGAGGCTGGCGTGTACTGCGCGTAGATGGCTTTCGCCACGGTATCGCTCAGTCCCTGCGCCTTGGCGTAGAGGCCGCCGATTACACCTTGTAACTCAGTAAATTCTTTCACTAACTCTGTAGTTAGATCGGTCTTTGCCAGCTCGACCGCTTTGAGCAGTGCAGCCTCGTCGAACGCTACGCCTGCGGCCGTTACCGTTGCCGCCAGTTGGCGCACCACGGCTAGATTCTGCCCGGTCTTCCAGTGATAACTTCCTAACTGCTTCTGGAAGGTGACGTTTTTCAGACTCTCGACACGATCAGCTAGAAAAATCTTCTGGTCGAAGTCCCAGAAGAAGCGCGCATCCTTGAAGCGCGCACGCAAGACACGCGCATTGCCGTGACGAATAATCTCTTCGCCTTCGGCGTCGACCTGTGTGTTCAGCACGGCCAGGAAGTGCGGAGCGAGCTTTCCGTCCGCGGCTTCAACCGCAAAGTATTTCTGATGGTCGCGCATCACCGTGACCAGAACCTCTTCCGGCAGCGCCAGATACTCCGACTCGAAAGTGCCGAGGACAACCGAGGGCCATTCGGTCAAATGCACGACGGACTCGATGAGCGGCTCGTCTTCGCGCCAGCGCGCGCCGGCCACCGTACGGGTGGCGGCGTCCAGAGCCTTGCGAATCGTCTGCCTGCGCTCGGCCACATTGACCATGACATAAGCCTTGCGCAAAGCTTCTACATAACTGCCGGGAGAATCCAAAAGCACGGGGTCTGCGCCGTGGAGGATGCGATGCCCGCGGCTGATGTTGCCCGCGGTAATTCCGGCAATCTCAACCGGCACGACGGCCGCATCGAGCAATGCCACGACCCAGCGCACCGGGCGCACAAAACGCTCCGGCTTGCCCGCACGCCAGTACATATTTTTAGCCCAGTAAAGGCTAAGCACTTCCTTGGGCAGTTCGGCAGAGAGCACCTGCGGCGCGGCCACGCCCTGGCGCTTTACCGTTGCGCCCACATACTCACCCTTGGCGTTGGTGATCTTTTCCAGAGCTTCCACGGGCACGCCTGCCTTTTTGGCAAATGCCTCGGCGGCCTTGGTCGCGACGCCGTCCTTGAAAGCTACTTTCCACGAGGGACCGGTGAGTTGTTCTTCGCTGTCGGCCTGCGCGGGCAACACATCTTCCACCAGCACGGCCAGACGGCGCGGCGTGGAGTAGGTGGTCAGTTTGGCCTTGGGCCCCAGCAGGCGCTCGCGCTTGAGCAGATCTGAAACGCGCTGGCCCAACTCGGCCTCAGCCCCGGCAATCATGCGGGCTGGAACCTCGTCCAACCCAATCTCCAACAAAAAATCAGCCATAATAATGTTCTTTCTGTTTACAGAGATCAGAAAACCCGGGGCTAAAGCCCACGGCTTGTTCGTGCCGTGTCAGGGGCCTGAAGGCCCCTGCTCCCTCCGGCTACAAAAAACGCATGTTCCCTACGGTTACAGAGAACACATGCGCCCTCAGGTTGCAAAGGACGCCTGCTCCATCTGGTTACAAAGCTTGCTGCGCCGCGTACACCTTGGCCACGCCTACGGAGAGGTTGCGAATGCGCCCGATCATGCCTACGCGCTCGGTCACGCTGATGGCTCCGCGCGCGTCCAGCACATTGAAGAGATTGGAGCATTTCAGCGCCAACTCATAGGTAGAGATGAGCGGGAAGCGACGCTTCTCTGCCGCGCTGGCATCCTTATTGGCTAGGGTGGCGTTGGCCTGCGCCAGAAGCGCCTGGGCCTCGGCTTCATATTCATTGAAGTGCGCCCATAGCTTGCTCACGTCGGCGCTCTCGAAGTTATAGACCGAGTATTGCAATTCCTCAGTTAGCCGCACATCGCCGTAGGTGACCACCGTGCCGGTTTCCGGATCGCGCGCCCAGACCACGTCGTAGACCGAGTCCACGTCCTGCATGAAAGCGCAGAGCCGTTCGAGCCCATAGGTCAGCTCGGCGCAGATGGGGTCCAGGTCGAGCCCGCCGCACTGCTGGAAGTAGGTGAACTGGGTGATTTCCATGCCGTCCATCATCACCTGCCAGCCCACGCCCCAGGCGCCGACCGTGGGGCCTTCCCAGTTATCTTCTTCGAACTTCAGGTCGTGCTTTTTCAGGTCGATGCCGATGGCTTCAAGCGACTGGAGATAGAGTTCCTGCACGTTGACCGGCGGCGGCTTGAGGATGAGCTGAAACTGGGTGTGGCGGAAGAGGCGGTTGGGATTCTCGCCGTAGCGGCCGTCGGCCGGGCGGCGCGAAGGCTGCGCATAGCCAACCCGGTAAGGCTTGGGCCCCTGCACGCGCAGAAACGTTTCCGGCGCCATGGTGCCTGCGCCGACTTCCACGTCGAAGGGCTGTTGGAGCACGCAGCCGCGTTCCGCCCAGAAGCTCTGCAAGCGGAAGAGAAGCTCCTGAAAGGTGAGCGCGGCGGGTTTCAAAGGGGATGCAACCGGAGATGAAGACACAGTGGATAAAGGCACAGGCAACTCTCTCTCGACGGGACTTTTTCGATTTTACCAGCCCCTCACCCGCTAGAGCCGCGCCAGAGCCTCAGCCGAGCGCAAACGGCGCTCCAGATGCCGCTCCAGGGCTTGCAGGGTAAAGTGGCGCAGGTCCTGCGCGCGCCGCCGCGGCCAGGGTTCGGCGGCAAAGGCCGAAGCCGGCGCCCGCAGCATCCTTTGCGCCAGCTGCCAACTGTCGGCCGTCAGTTCGCTGGCGCTGCCGTTGCGGTGCACCGCGCAGAACAGGCCATCGCCCAGGGTGTTGAAGTTGATCTGACCGGCCACCAGCTTTTCGCGGCAGACCGTGCAGTGGCCAATGTCCGGCAGCAGGCCCATCAGGCGCGTCATCCATAGTTGGAAATAGGTCAGCGGCATCCACGGCTGCTCCACCGTGGTCTGCTCCAGCATCGCCACCGCCAGCCGGAAGACCGTCTCCTGCGGATCGTGCTCGGGCAGCGCCTCGTCCAGCAGCTCCGCAAAAAAGCTCAGCACCGCCAGGCGCGCGGCATCGACCGGCAAGGAAAGCGGAGAGCGGATAATCTCCAACTGGTCCAGCCGCACCAGTTCCTGCCGCGGCCGCTCGGCAAACCAGGCTCGCGCCACGGTCATGGGCTCCAGAGCGCCGCCGAAGCGTTTGCGGCTCTTCAGCGCCGACTTGGCCACGCCCCGCACCCGCCCGTAGTCGCGCGTAAACAGGCTCACGATCAGGTCGGCCTCATGCACCGGCCAGGTGCGCAAAACCACGGCTTCGGAGGTGAGCACGCTCATGCGTTTCCATCATCGCACTGTTGGTCCGGATGGGGCGTGATTCCAGCCGGCGCACAGACACAAACGCGCATCCCGGCAGCCGGGACGCGCGTTCTGTTGAAACTCAAAAACAGTGGGTAAGGCAGAGCCGACTAGCGGCCGAAGTGCTTGGCGTTCTTCTCGGTGAAGTGAGCCCACTTCTCCGGCAGGTCGTCCTGCGCGAAGATGGCCGAAACCGGGCAGGCCGGGACGCATGCGCCGCAGTCGATGCATTCGACCGGGTCGATGAACAGCTGGTCGGACTCGGCAAAACCGTCTTCGTCCTTCTTGGGGTGGATGCAATCGACAGGACAAGCGTCCACACAGGCGGTGTCCTTGGTGCCGATACAGGGTTCTGCAATGACGTATGCCATCTCTGATTTCTCTCCGGGGAACTTAACTTCTCGACGCTGATAGTAGCACAGGAGACCAAGGACTGCGCCAGTCCCCGGCGCCCACTTTCAAGATGCTGGAACGGAAAGAACCATCTTCCCGATTCCGGTCCCAAAAAGGTTCCCTCGCATGGGTTTACCCAGCGGCGCGCTCCGCCCGCCGCGCCGCAAACTCCTGCGGAGTGGGAATGGGCTCGAGATCGCGTCCGGCAAACATCTGCTTGAACAGGCCCACCAGTTCCGCGTGAATCAGGCCGTTCGAAGCCAGAGTCTCGCGGCTATCGAGCTTGAAAGGCTGCCCGGCGAAACCGGTGACCTGTCCGCCCGCTTCCTCGACCAGCAGGATTCCGGCCGCCGTATCCCATGGATTCAGGTTGAACTCCCAGAAGGCTTCCATGCGCCCCGCGGCCACGTAGGCCAGATCGAGCGCCGCCGAACCGGCCCGGCGCACCCCGTGCGAGCGCAGCGTGAATTCCTGATAGAAGTGAACATTGGGGCTCTCGTGCCGCTTGCTGCTGGGAAAGCCGGTGGCCACCAGCGATTCGGCCAGTTCCGGCGTGCGCGAAACCCGCATCGGCCGGCCGTTCAGGGTAGCGCCCCGTCCCCGTTCCGCGGCGAACAACTCGTCCAGCAGCGGGTCGTAGATAACCGCGGCCACCAGCGTTCCATCCTGGTCTGCGGTCTGTCCTGGAGTGCGTTTCTCCAGCCCCAGCGAGACGCAAAAATGCGGAAACCCGTGGGCGAAGTTGGTGGTTCCATCCAGGGGGTCAACGTACCAGCGGAACTCGCCCTCCAGCCGGTCCCGGGTGCCCTCTTCTCCGAAAACACCGTGCTCGGGAAAGGCTTCGGCAAGGCGCTCCCGGATGAGCTTCTCCGAGGTCCGGTCGGCCACCGTCACCAGGTCCACATCGCCCTTGTACTCGGTCTCCACGCCCTGCACAAAAAATGTGCGCAGCCTTGCTCCCGCCTCGCGTGCAATGGCCGAAGCCTTGGGAACCCATGCCGGCGCGCCCGCCTGCCCGGCGCTCACGAGATCACCCCGCTCTGAGCCGAGCCGTTTTCGTCCGTCTCGCTTTTGGTCGCAATCCGCGGCGCCTTGTGGCGGCCCGTCTCGGTAATGGTGCAGATCTGATGCTTGTAGATGAACAGGTTGGGCTTGCCCTCGCGCGTAAGGCGCAGCATTCCCTCGTCAAAATACTCGATCCAGCCGCGCACCGTCTCTCCATCGCGCAACTTGATCGCCACAGTCACCTGGCGGTCGCTGAGGGAACGCAGATAGAGCATTTCCTGACCGGTTTCACCCGGCGGAGGCGTCTTGGAGCGTCGACGCATAGACGATGTCGGAGTCATGCAGCCATTTTAGATGCAAACGGCGCAGGTGGGACAGAATCTCCCCGGTCCGGCCTCTGAGCGGATGTTTTCGCAGCGTTGAATCGGAGGTTTCCCGAGGTCTCAGAAGCGAGAGGACACTAGTTGGCCTTCACCGGAGAATCCGCGTAGTAGCCGGTGCGGTGACGAATGTTGAACTCCTCCGCCTTGGCCCTGGGAATGGTTACCTCCACCCGGTGAAAATTCCTGCCCGGCTCCTGATTTCTGGGGTAATAGCCGAGCAGATACTGCGTGCGCAGGTCGTCGCTCACCTGGGCAAAGGCCTTGTCGAGCCCGCCATCGCCGACGTAGAAACTCTTTCCGCCGGTCTGTTCCGCCAGTGTGATCAGCGCGTGTTCGCCGCCCAGTTCGCGCCCGGCGCTGGCTTCGATGGGCACATCGATCACGCTATAAATCATCACTTCATTGCGCAGCGCCTGCTCCAGCGCTTTGGCGTAGGTGGCCGTGCTGGCGGTGTCGCCGCCATCGGAGACCACCACCAGCACCTTGCGCCCCTGCTTCTGTCCCAGCCGATCCGAGCCCAGATAGACCGCGTCGTAAAGCGCGGTGGCAAAGTCAGAACGCAGTTGCCCCAAGCCCCGGTCGATGACGCTCGTCTTGTTGGTAAAGGGCGTCAGTTCGCGCACCTCGGTGGCAAACTGCAAAAGGCTCATCTGGTCCTGGGGGCGCAGCAGCGCGTGGGCAAAGCGCCGTCCCGCGTCCGCTTCCAGTTCCATATCTTTTTTCACGCTGCCGCTGGTGTCGATGGCCAGCGTCAGGTTCAGCGGCAACTCCGACTGGCGCTCGAAAACGGCAATCTGCTGGTGGCGTCCATCCTCGGTGAGGTCGAAGTCGTCGCGCGCCAGCCCGCCTACAATCGCCCCGTTCCGGTCGGTCACGTTCACAAACACGCTGACCAGCTTCACGTCCACGTGCAGCGTCATCTCCTGCGCCGCCAGAGCCGATGCACAAAGCGCCGCCATCGCCAGCAGAAAGAAGCCCCGCTTCCCATCACGCTTCATTCGATTCCTCCGCGGCGTCCACGGCCAGCCCGGCGGGAAAGGCTTCTCCCGCCGCCCACACAACTCCGTCCGCAAAGGTCTCTTTCTTCCAGATCGGCACCGTTTTTTTGAGCGTGTCGATCAGCCAGCGGCAAGCCTCGAAAGCGGGGCCGCGATGCGCCGAAGCCACCACGATCAGCACGCTGGTCTCGCCCACCTCCAGCCTTCCCAGCCGGTGAACCATGGTCACGCCGCGCACGCCAAAGCGAACCAGAGCCTCGCGCGCCAGCCCCTCCATCTGCTGTGCGGCCATCGCTTCGTAGGCTTCATAGTCCAGATAAAGCGTCTTGCGTCCGCGCGTGTGGTTGCGCACAATTCCATCGAAGACCACCACCGCTCCGTCCTCACCCCGCTGGGCCGCGGCAATCAGCTTCGCCGCATCGATCGGCTCCCGGGTCAGCGCGGTTACGACGGCTTGCACTTCAGAAGCTCCTCCGGGAACCTGCGCCTGTGCGCACCCGCCCGAGACCGGCGGCAGCAGCCCCACTTCGTCGCCTTCAGAGAGCGCATGGGTCGCCGCCACAAACTCCGCGTTCACGCTGACCGCAATGCCGCGCGGCACAGGCTGCGTCGCACTCAGGCGCGCGAGCAACTCCCTGACCGTTGCGCCCTCCGGCAACTCCACCGTTGCCTCCGGAGCGCCCAGCCAATCTTTCAACACGCCAAAACCAAGAACTCGCACCTGCATCATAGAGAAAGAGAATACCGCCTGCCGGTTAGACGCGGCAGGCGGCAATCAGTCGATACCAACGAAGAAGGCCGGCAGCTTCGCCGGCCCTCCATTGATCTGGTGCTGTCCTTCTTACGCCGCAGTGCTCACCGGCAACTCCTCAGCGACAAGCGGCGCGTCCTTCCTCGCCATCAAAAGCGGCAAGGCCACGGCAAGCACATCCTCGATGCGGCTGGCATAGTGGATATCCACGTTGCCGATCAGCTCCGGGGTCAGATCTTCCTCGACGTCCTGGCGGTTGTCGGCGGGCAGGATGATGGTTGTCACTCCAGCCCGCCGCGCCGCCAGAAACTTCTCCTTGATGCCGCCCACCGGCAGCACATTGCCGCTGAGCGTAATTTCGCCGGTCATGGCGGTCAGCGGGAGCACCGGCGTATCGGTAAGCAGCGAGGCCAGCACCGTGGCCATGGTTACGCCTGCCGAGGGCCCGTCTTTGGGAATGGCTCCGGCCGGCACGTGAATGTGCAGGTCGATCTCCTTGGTGAAATCCTCGGCCAGTCCCAGGCTTGCGGCATTGGAGCGCACCCAGGTCAGCGCGGCCTGCATCGACTCCTGCATCACCTCGCCGATCTGCCCGGTCATGGTGAATCCGCCCTTGCCCTTCATCTTGTTGGCTTCAATGAACAGGATGTCGCCGCCGGCCGGCGTCACAGCCAGACCCACGGCCACCCCGGGCCGCTTCACGCGCTCGGCAACCTCGGTCTCAACCCGTACCTGGATGCCACCCAGGAATTCCTTGATCGTGTCGCGCGTCACCACCAGCTTTTCCTTGTTGCCTTCCACCACGCGCCGCGCCTGCTTGCGGCAGACCGTGCCCAGCGTCTGCTCCAGCTTGCGCACCCCGGCTTCCCGCGTGTAGTGGCGCACCACGTAGCGCACCGCGTCCTCGGGAAACACGATCTGCTCCGGCGTGATTCCGTTCTCCTTGATCTGCCGCGGGATCAGGTACCGGTTGGCGATGTGCACCTTTTCCTCTTCGCTGTAGCCGGGCAGGAAGATCAGCTCCATCCTGTCCAGCAGAGGCGGAGGAACCGTGTCCAGCATGTTGGCGGTGCAAATGAAGAGCGTCTTCGACAGGTCGAAAGGCACATCCAGATAGTTGTCGCGGAAGCTGAAATTCTGCTCCGGGTCCAGGGTCTCCAGCAGCGCCGAGGCCGGATCGCCGCGGAAGTCGCGGCCCAGCTTGTCCACCTCGTCCAGCATCAGCACCGGGTCGTTCACCTCGGCCCGGCGTATGCTCTGGATGATCTGGCCCGGCAGCGCGCCAATGTAGGTGCGCCGATGGCCGCGAATCTCCGCCTCGTCGTGCATGCCGCCCAGCGAGATGCGCTGGAATTTGCGGCCCAACGCCCGCGCAATGGAGCGTCCCAGGCTGGTCTTGCCCACTCCCGGAGGACCCACAAAGCACAAAATCGGCCCCTTCATGTCCGGCTTCAGTTCCAGCACGCTCAGGTAATCCAGAATGCGGTCCTTGACCTTCTTCAGCTCGTAGTGGTCCTCGTCCAGAATCTCCTTGGCCTTGGCGATGTCGATCTTCGAACCGGAACTCTTGGCCCACGGCAGCACCGCCAGCCACTCGATGTAGTTGCGGGTGAGCGAGTAGTCGGCGGCCATCGGCGACATGCGCCCCAGGCGCGTCAGCTCCTTCATGGCCTCCTTCTTCACGTCCTCCGGCATGCCGGCGGCTTCGATCTTCTGGCGCAGGTCGTCCACCTCCCGCTGCCCCTCGTCCTGCTCGCCGAGCTCCTTCTGGATGGCCTTGAGCTGCTCGCGCAGGTAGTAGTCCCGCTGCGACTGCTGCACCTGGTCCTGCACTTCGGTCTGGATCTTGGCGCGCAACTGCTGCACCTCGATCTCCTTGGCCAGGTGCTGGTTCAAGAGCTCCAGCCGCGTCCCAATTCCCGCCGTCTCCAGCAATTGCTGCTTGTCTTCGGTGGTCAGAAACGGCAGCGACGAGGCCACAAAATCTACCAGGCGGCTGGGCTCGTCGATATTCGCGACAATCGTCCGCAACTCGTCGGAGAGCGTCGGCGACTCGGTCACGATCTGCTGGAACTGCGCCACCACATTCCGCACCAGGGCCTCGGAACCGGGCGTGTCGACCGACTCCTCGTCCTCCACCGTCTCTACTTCCGCGATCATGAACGGCTCGGTCTGCACGTAGCGCAACAGGCGTACCCGCTCCACTCCCTCGGTGAACACAAAGCGGCTCTGGTTGGGCATGCGCACCACTTTATGGACCGTGGCCAGGGTTCCCACGGTGCGCAGATCTTCTGGCTTGGGCATGTCCAGGCGGGGGTCCAGTTGGGCCGTCACGATGATGGACCGCTCCTCGCCCAGCGACTCGATCAGCTGAATGGAGCTCTCGCGGCCCACCGTCAACGGCAGCACGGCGTGGGGAAACAACACGGTGTCCCGGACCGGCAGAACCGGAATCCTGCGCACCATGGGACGGACGGGCTCGGGTGAATCTTGCGAGAGAGGCGTAACGGGCGGCAGTTTTGACATTGAGTGTCCTCGTATCAACTTTTCTTAATTAGACCACGCAGACTTCCAAAAGTTTCAGGAATCTTCTCTTCGATCCCTCGGAAATCCTCGCTTCCCCTTCGATTCTCTTTCCTTTTCAAGACTTTCTTCCCTCCCGGATACGCTCTGGCGCCCGGCCGGGCGCCTTTTTTGGCCAGCGTAACCGGAGGAAACAACCCGCGCAGCCCGGAACCGGAAGCCTTTTGCGGGAAGGAATCTCGCGCGCGAGGCAGAACCGGACACACGCTTGTTCGATGCCTGTATCGGCAGAGACGCGCGGGAAGGTGAGGGGGATAAAACAGATGGATCGACGCCCGGACCCATGCCGGGACAGCGCGTTTCAGGAATTCAGCAGAAAGGGGGTTACACAGGCTGCGGAAAAAGGCTTGCATTGGGGCAATGACAACCCAAAGGACAGGCCGCAGGGGCTGAACCCCTCGTTATTTTTCAGTCATTTACGGCAGGACCGGAGTCGTCTCTGGTACAAAGAACGGGCTTATCAGCCTCATGCGGAGTTTTTCCGCAGGATGAATATCACGCTAGCTCCGGCGTGGCGACAAGCTGTTTGTAAGTGATGGTTTGTGTGCAGATGCAAGCGCGCAGTAGGCGCACCATCAAGTCCGGCTCCATGGTGCGGCGGTTTAGCCTGTA
>Ga0302276_10001439_pt1 | contig 21531 bp, 22 predicted proteins | sample III_Bog_N2_3_FD_198768 | JGI IMG/M metagenome (GOLD analysis project Ga0302276, IMG submission 198768) | Peat permafrost microbial communities from Stordalen Mire near Abisko, Sweden - III_Bog_N2_3 | ecosystem: Environmental > Terrestrial > Soil > Wetlands > Peat | place: Sweden: Abisko...
TCGACCGGCCGCGAGGAGCGCCTGCACGCGCAAGAGCCCCGCATCCTCCGCGAGCGCGCCGGCGGGGAACTGCGCGTCGTACGCGTCGAGGTTCGAGAGCGCCGTGCCGGGGTCGGAGGCGAGCGAGATCGTCACGGACTGGAGGAGCTGGGTCTCGGCGTGAAGCGTCCCCGGCGAGGGCGGAGCGACCGGCGCGACGGCCTTGGCGCTCGTGGACGGTGGCGTGTTGGAGGTGGGCTCGCCCGCGGTGCGCGGCACGGGTCGCGGGGGCGACTCCGCGAGCGGAGGAGCGACCGACGGCGCGCGAGAGACGGGGACGGGCGCGCGCTCGGCCGTCGCGGTCGCGGCCTTCGCGGGCACGTGGGCGGTGTGAGGCGTGCTCACGGGGGCGCGGGAGAGAGGGCGAGCGTCGCGAGTGAGCATGAGGCTCGCCGAGCCGGCCGCGACGAGCGCCGTGACGCAGCCGATCCAGACGACCTTCGTCGTCGTCAGCCCCAGAGCGCTGACCCAGCGCCAGCCGGTGATGCCCGCGGTCGCGGCACCGACGAGCATCCCGGCCTGGAGCGCCCCCCTCGCCGCCGCCAGCGAGCGCGCGCGCGCCGCGTCGTCGCCGGACAGATCATCGCGCGCGGACTCGAGGAGCGAGCGCTCCAGGTCGTCGGTCTCCTCCCGCAGCAGAGGCACCATCGGCGATCGGTCACTCATGGCCACCTCCCGTCGAACGTCCGAGCCGGCGCACGGCGTCGTGAAAGTGCTCTCGCGCACGGCGCAGCCGGGACGCAGCCGTGCCGACCGGGACGCCCAGCACGGTGGCGAGCTCCGGGACCGACATCTCCTCGAGCTCGAACATCGTGAACGCCGCGCGGAGGTCCATGGGCATCGACGTGAGCACGTGCTCGAGGAGCTGCCGCGCGCGCTTGCGATCGATGAGCTCGTCCGCGGCGGGCGCCGGGTCGACGGCGACCGGCGCGGCGTCGTCCGCGACCTCCCGGCGCCGCGAGTGCGTGCGGCGCATGTCCGACGCAACGCGCACGGCCACGCCCAGGACGAACGGCCTCTCGCCGCCGACGAGGATCGTGTCGAGCTTGCGCGCGACGACGATGAAGACCTGCTGCGCCGCGTCGTCCAGCGACGCCTCGGGCACGCCCAGGCGACGCAGCGACCGCCACACGACGTCGAAGTGAGCTGTGACGATGGTGTTGATGCGCGTGTCGCGAGCGTGGAACGCGAGCTGCCCCGAGGAGAGCGAGTCTTCCTCCAGGGCCTTCTCGGATTCCACGGCTGGCAAGTGAGCGCGCCTCCTGTCCTCTGATTGGCCGGAACGGGTGGATTCGATCACTACCAAGTGACCCCTGCACCGAGACGCCCGGTTCCCGCGGCGGCGGGGACGTCGAAGAACTGCTGCGAGGTGTTGCCCGTGACGAGCGAGAAGGTGGGCCGTGCGAGCGGCACTTCGACGCCACCGGAGGCGAGCAGCATGAAGGACCGGCTCGCGTGCCACTCGAGCCGCGCCGTGCCGCCGAGTGCCACCCACGGCTCGGTCTGCGGGGAGCGCGGGACGCTCGCCGACACGACGAGCGCGCCGAGCTCCAGCTCCGCGCAAGGCCGCACGAGGAAGCCGCGGCCGAGGACGAAGCGGAGAGGGCAGGCGGCCAGCGCGCCGCTCCCGAAGACGAAGGTGGCGGAGTTGCCGTTCACGTCGCGCGAGCCGCTCGTCGCCGCGAGCGCGGAGAGCTCGAACGAGGGCGCGACGAGTGAGTGAGCGTCGAGCGCCACGCCGAAGGAGAGGAGGGGAGCGACCTCGATGGTGGGACCGATGCCAGAGAGGACCGAGGCCTGCGCCGCAGCAAAGAACCCCCAGCGTGCCGCGGGTCGGGTCGAGGTCGAGGTCGAGGTCGGGGTCGAGGTCGAGGTCGAGGTCGAGGTCGAGGTCGAGGTCGAGGTCGAGGTCGAGGTCGGGGTCGAGGTCGAGGTCGAGGTCGGGGTCGAGGTCGAGGTCGAGGTGGAGGTCGGGATCGAGGTCGAGGTCGAGGTCGAGGTCGAGGTCGTGGTGATGGGCCGGCGCGCCACAGGCGGCATCGCAGGCAACGGCGGACGTGGCGGCGGCGGTGGCGTGTACTCGAGCCCGACGGCCAGCGCGGTCACGAGCTCGAGCGCATCGGTCACCTCGTCGCACGCGGGAGCCGCCACGCGGCGCACCACAGCCAATCCGTCATCGAGCACGAGACGCAGCTCGCCCGAGTACGTCCCATCGCGCACCGTGATCTCGATCGTCGCGGCCCTCACTCTCGCCGGGTGCGCCGTGGCGACGGGGAGCGCCGACACTCGGTCGCGGAAGGTGTCGGAGTCGATGCACTCCGCAGGCGCCGAGAGCTGCAGTGACTCCATGCGTGACACGGGCGACGCGACGGCGGGACGGCTCGAGGCGGCAACGACGAGCACGACGAGCGACGTCGAGGAGAGTGCAGCCCAGCGCGCGCGAGACATCCCGTTGCCTGAAGCAGACGTAGCACCGGATGGGCCGTACGGGCGCGCGCTCGTCGCCCACTGTTGTGCTCTCGGGATCGACTCAATAGAGTGCGAGCCTGGGGGAGCGCGGCGTCGCGCCAGCCTGGGGGCGGTTCTCAATGGGGGGAACGGCCTTGCCACGTGTCGAGTGGATTGGGAGGCCTTATATGCGAACTTCGATTCTAGCGGGTGTAGCGGCAGCGTCGCTGGCGGTAGTCGCCACCGGATGCGGGAGCAGTACGTCGGCGCCGGATGCCGGTGAGGACGCGAGCAGCACGTCGAGCTCGCACACAACGTCGTCCAGCACCAGCAGCAGCAAGACGAGCAGCACCAGCTCCGTGAGCAGCAGCTCGAGCAGCGTGCAGAGCAGCTCCGTGACATCGTCGTCGACGAGCGAAGACGCCGGCGGCTCGACATCGAGCGGCAGCGGCGACGCGGGCTCCAGCAGCTCCAGCAGCTCCAGCTCCAGCTCGGGACCGGCCGCCTGCACCACCGTCGCGACCGGGCAGCTCCGCGGGTCGGCGATCGCGCTCACGCCGGACGACAGTCGCCTCGTCGTCGTCAACCGTGACGCCGGCACCGTCACCGTCATGAGCATCGTCATCGACGCGGGCAACGAGCCCGTGCTGACGAAGGTCGCCGAGCTTGCCGTCGGCAGCGGCACCGGCAGCCTGCCGTGGCAGGTCGTGGTCGACGGTTGCGGAGAGAACGCCTACGTCGTCCTCCGCAACGACCAGAAGGTCGTCGCGATCAACAACCTCAACACTACGCCCACGGTGGGTGCGTCCGTCTCGGTCGGCTCCGAGCCGACGTCGCTCGCGCTGACGCCGCACAACTCCGCGCTCTACGTCTCGAACTGGGTCGACGGCAGCCTCTCGGTCATCAACCCCGCGACGATGACGCTGACCTCGACGGTGGACCTCAACGCCGCGCTCGTGGGCACGACCGCCGCCGGCGCGCCGGTCCTCGGCACGGTCACGCCGCGCGCCGGGCTCGCGCACCCGCGCGGGATCGCGATCACCAACAGCGGAGCCGCGACGGACGCTGGCGAGACGGTGTACGCGACCGAGTGGTTCGCGGCACGCACGGGCGCCGAGAGCCTCACCCCCGCAGCGAGCCCGACGGTCGCGCCGTTCTCGGACATCAACTGGGAGGGCCTCCTCTACAAGGTCCCGGTCTCCACGGGCACGGCGACGACCATCGCGCTCCCGCCGGTGCTCGCGACCAACTTCCTCGACGCGAACGGCAATCAGACCGGTTGCTTCCCCAACCAGGTCGGCTCGGTCACGCTCGACGGGAACGGGTTCGCGTACGTGACGAGCACGTGCGCCTCGCCAGCCGGCCCGACCGGCGTGTTCCAGAAGGGGCAGTGCTCGATCGACGCGGAGTGCACCGCCGCGGTCGGCTCGACCGCAGGCGGAGCGGCCGGCAGCTGTGTCAACGGCGCCTGCATCGACGTCTGCGTCACGGGCACCGCTGCGGGTGACGCCACGTGCGGCGTCGGCTCCGCGACCGGCGCTTGCGGGGCCAACGGTGCCTGCGCGCCGCTCGCCCTCAACGCCAAGACCACGACGCACCCGGCGGTGTCGATCGTGACCCTGAGCACCGGCGCGGCGACGACGAAGAGCCTCGACACGCTCTTCACGACCAGCGCGGACATCACGCTCGTCAGCGGAACCGGCGGCGCGCTCGGCGGCGCCGCCTCGACGCGGATGCCTCTCTTGCCGGTCGACATCGACTTCAAGGGGAGCTTCGCGTACGTCGCCTCGGAAGGCGCGGACGCGCTCTTCCGCATGACGACGAACACGGGCGCCATCACGGCGGTCGGCTCGTCCACCAACGCGTTCATCGACACCAAGACCTCGGCCGACCAGAGCATCCACCTGCCCATCGGCCTGGCCATCACGCAGAGCGCGACGCAGGCCTTCGCGTACGTCGCCAACGACGGCGACCGCAGCGTCGAGGTCATCGACCTCAACATCCAGGCGGTCGCGCACGAGACGGCGACGGACTTCCGCGTTCTGGCCTCCAGCGCCGCGCCCACTGGCGCTGCTCTCTCCGTCCAGCACGGCAAGGAGGAGTTCGTCACCGGCCTCGGCCGCTGGTCGCTCTCCGGAGCCGCATGGGGCTCGTGCGCCGCGTGCCACTTCGACGGCCTCAGCGACAACGTGACCTGGTACTTCGCGCGCGGACCTCGCCAGAGCGTCAGCCTCGACGGCACGTTCAACAAGAACGACTCGACCGACCAGCGCATCCTCAACTGGAGCGGCATCTTCGACGAGGTCGCGGACTTCGAGACCAACGTCCGCGGCATCTCGGGCGGAGTCGGCGCGATCGTGAGCGTGGCCAACGCCCCGTGCACCGTCGCGACCCAGGCGACCGACTGCGCGAGCGCGGTCTGCAACCCGAACAACCTCCAGTGCACCCCCTCCACGAAGGAGCGCGTCAACCTCTTCGGCACCACGCCGAACAACCAGGGGCTCGAGGGTTCGAGCGCCACGCTCGCTGCTGCGAGCATCATGGTCGACGGCGTCTCGGGTCCACTCACGGCCTGGGCGGACATCAAGAACTACGTCGCCCAGATCCGGTCACCGCGCGGAGTCTCGGCCGCGGCCTCGAACGCAACGAACATCGCGGCGGGAGCAGCGCTCTTCGCGTCGGGCGGCTGCGTCGGCTGCCACAGCGGTCCGAAGTGGACGATCTCGAAGCTGTTCTACACGCCGGGAGCGACCCCGAACGACGCGTTCCCGGGGACCGCGGCCACGTCCCTCTCCGAGACGTCCTGGGCTGCGAACCTCAACGGCTTCCCGACGGGTCTCTTCCCGTCGTTCCCGACGAACCCGCCGGGGTTCCAGTACCTCGGCGCCGGCAAGCAGGACATGCGCTCGGGGGCCCCTCCGACGTTCGAGCAGCTCCAGTGCGCGCTGCGACCGGTCGGCACGATTCTCCCCAACGCGACGAACGGTTCGGCGCCCATGGGCGTCTCTCCGGCGGCCGTCGGCGTGCTCGAGCTAAGGCAGGACATGAAGACCGGCGCGCAGGGCGCCGGTAACGCGAACCTCACCGCCACCGGTGGGTTCCAGGGGCTCGCCACGGGCGCCGACTTCACGCAAGGGTACAACGTGCCCTCGCTGCTCGGCCTCCAGGTCGGTGCGCCGTACTTCCACGCTGGCAACGCCCGGACCCTCGAGGAGGTGCTCTCCACGACGTTCCAGGGCCATTTCCAGACCGCCGTCGCGAGCGTGTTCAGCCCGACGCCCACGCAGGTGGAGCAGCTGGTCGCGTTCATGCTCTCGATCGACGAGAGTACGGCCGCAAGCACGGTCCCCGCGGTCGGCGCCGCCGGCGGCGTCATCTGCCACTACCCGTGACCCGCTGACCCGCTGACTCTGGTCGCTGGCTTCGTCGCCGGCGGACCACGCGGATGCACACCCAAGCTCCACCCGACCGGGAGGAGCGACGGTGTGCATCCGTCGTTTTGTGGGCATCTCTTTGACAAGAACCCCAGGCGCGACCGATACTGGCCGGCGGCAAGGAGCCACCGGATGCCCCTCATCGAGACCGAAGAAGCCGCTCGCCGGCTCGCACGCGCCATCGCGAGCGACCTGTCGCTCTACAACGAAGACAAGATCGTCACCGGCATCACGAACGACAACCTCTTCGAGTCGCTCGCCGAGGAGATCGAGGAGGGGAGGGCGCTCTTCAAGCGCCGCGTCTCGCCCGAGCTTTACCCGAAGAACTATTACGACCGGGCGCTCGTCGACATTCTCGTGAAGGCCAAGGGGCACATCAAGTCCAAGATTTGGTAGCGCCCGCAACGGAGACGCACCCGCAGGACCTCGTCGTGGGCGAGGGCGACCGCGGGCTCCGGCTCGACCAGTTCGTCCAGCGCGCTCTCGCCGCGAGCGGCGCGCCTCCGTCTCGCGCCGAGGTCCAGCGCTGGATAGGGCTCGGTGCCGTCCAGGTGAACGGCGCCGCGCGGAAGCCGTCGGAGCAGCTGCGTCCCGGCGATCGCGTCCTCGTGACGCGGCCCGACGAGGCGCTCACCGCGGCGGTCGCAGAGGAAGGCATCGCGTTCGACGTGGTCTACGTCGATGACGCGCTCGTCGTCGTGAACAAGCCGGCCGGGCTCGTCGTCCACCCCGCGCGAAGTCACCCCGCCGGCACGCTCGTGAACGGCCTCCTCGCACGCGGCTACTTCGAAGCCACCCGGCACGAAGCGCTCGCCGACCCTCGTGACCCCGAGGCGCACCACCGGCCCGGCATCGTCCACCGCATCGACCGCGGCACGAGCGGGCTCCTCGTGGTCGCGCGCACGGCGGTCGCCCGTGAAGGGCTGAAGAAGCAGCTGTCGGCTCACACCGTGCTGCGAGAGTACGACGCGCTCGCGATCGGGGACGTGACGGTGCTCGAGCACGACACCTTGCACGGTCGCCACCCGAAGGACCGGCTGCGCTTCACGACGCACCTCCGCGAGGGGAAGCGAGCCGTCACGCACGTGGCCGTCGTCGAGCGGTTCGCGCTCGCGACGTACGTCCGCTGCCGACTGAACACCGGTCGCACGCACCAGATTCGCGTGCACCTCGCCGAGAGCGGCACGCCGATCCTCGGGGACTCGCTCTACGGCCCTCTCCCGCGCTCCCCGGTCCTCGCAGCACTGACGCGAGCGCTCGGCCACCAGGCGCTCCACGCGCGGCTCCTCGGCTTCACGCACCCGACGACGGGCGAAGAGTTGCGCTTCGAGGCGCCGCTTCCAGAGGACTTCCGCGCGGCTCTCGCGCGGCTTCGAGCCTGACGCTCACGCTCCGAGCGTCTCCCGCTCGAGCTTCGCCTCCGGCCCTGCCTCCCCGGCGAGGAGGCCCGGGTGCCTCGTGCGAAGGATACCGAGCGCGACGAAGCCGACGAGGACCGCGAACCAGAGCGTCGCGAACCGCGTGAGCATCATCGCGGCGGTGCTCGTGGACGCCGACACGTGCCCGAGCGTCTGCAGCTGCTCCTTGAGCGCCCCTTCGGTGATGCCGAGCCCGCCAGGCACCGGAACGAGCGCGCCCGCGAGCGTGCTCGTCGCATAGAAGAACGCCGCGAGGCTCACGCTCGTGACCTCGCCGAAGCCGCGGAGGATGACCCACAGCGAGAGGCACTCGAACGACCAGGCCGCGATCGAGAGGATCGTGGGGACGACGAGGTTCTTCACGCGGAGGAGCGTCGCGAGGCTCTCGTACGCCTCGAGCAGCTTCGGCGCGAGCCGGCGGAAGGGGCCGGGCATTCTCGCGACGACGCCGAGGATGGCGTGCGAGAGGCGAGGGGACGCGATGACGACGAGCAGCGTGAGCACGAGCGTCGCGCCGACGCCTGCCCAGATGAGCCCGCCGGAGAAGCCGAGCGAGCCGAGCACGATGAGGGTGATGATGCCGATGAGATCCGTGACGCGCTCGGCGACCACGATCGGAGCCGTGCGGGCGATCGGGACGCCGTAGGTTTCGAAGAGGACGAGCGACTTGAAGACCTCGCCGACCTTGCCGGGGGTGACGGTGAGCACGAACCCGGAGAGGAACGTGAGGAAGCTGTCGACCTTCGGCACGCCGCGAATGCCGAGGCGCGCGAGATAGAACTCCCACTTGAGAAAGCGGAGGCAGTAGTTGCAGAACGCCAGCGTGCACGCGGCCCCGAACGACCACGCCGTGAAGTGCGAGAGGCTCTCGCCGAGCTTGCCGAGGCCGCTCCAGACCGCGTAGCCGCCGTACACGGCGACGGCGAGCACCATGGCGACGATGAGCTGGCGTAACGCTTTCTTCACGGGGCGGCTCCAGTCTGCTTGCGCGGCTTCATGTGCGGCCGCGGTCTTGCGGCGGCCGTCTTCGCCGGAAGAGGCCGCGTCGCGCAGCCAGATACGTCAGCGCGGCGAGCACGACCAGGGCCGCCGCGAGGTAGAGCGACGAGGGGGACGCTTCCCACAGGCCGCGCGCGAGACCGGGGTCCGGGCGGTGGATGACCTCGGGCTGAGCTCTCACTGCGTCATGCCCGTCGAAAGACGTCGATCAGGAGCAGCGTGGCCGGCGTTTCCTCGCTGCTGCTCCGAGCCACGAGCGATTCGTCGCGCGAGAGGACGACGATGTCGCCGCGATCGATCGCGACGTCCACCCCGTCGCCCGCGAGCGTGGCCGCGCCTTCGAGAACGACCAGGAGCGTGAGCTCGCCCAGCACGTCGAGGCTCCTCGCGTCCTCGAGGACGATCCTCGTCGCGGTGTGCTGCATGGCGGAGCGGCGCGTCATGACGTTGAGGTCCGCGACGGCGCCCTCGCGGAGCGTCGCGTGGACCGGGTCATCGCCCGTGAACGCGAACGGCGGGCTCGCGGTGTCGAGCGTGACGTGTGCGCCGTCCGCCGTGGCGAGCGTGAGCCCTGCGCCTTCGGTGACGACGAGGGTGCGATCGATGCCGTGAAACTCCGAGAACGGGCCGTCGGCCTCGACGCGCGCGAGGCTCACGCGAAGGTCGAACGTGTCGAGCGTCGCGCCGGCCGGGAGCGTGAAGGCCTCGGTCGTGGCGCCGCCACCGTTCTTCCAGCGGGTGTGTCGGTAGGTGGAAGGGTCGAGGGTTTGCATGGGTGAGACGCAGAGAGACCGAGGGCGACTCTAGCAGCGAGCGCGGGGAGGCGTCGCGAACGAAGGCTGGCGGGGCGCCGGCTTTGACAGCGCCATTCCAACATGCGACACCGCCGTCCCCGTGAACGCCGGTCCCCCGAGCCTCGAGCCCTCCCCCGCCGCCTCGACTGGCACAGGCGGCGAGCTTCATCCGCCGACCGACATCGAGCTCCTGGAGCGCGCGGCCGCCGCGAACCACGATCTCCACGAGGCCATCGCCGCCAGGGTCATCGGCCAGCACGGCGTGATCGAGCTGATGCTCGTCGCGCTCCTCGCCCGCGGCCACGCCCTCCTCGTGGGCGTCCCCGGCCTCGCCAAGACCCTCCTCGTGGCCTCCCTCGCCGAGGCGCTCGATCTCGGGTTCGGTCGCGTGCAGTTCACGCCGGACCTCCTCCCGGCCGACATCACCGGCACCGACGTGCTCCACGAAGAAGAGGAGCCCACCGGCAACGTCCGGCGCCGCGTGCGCTTCCTCCCGGGCCCGATCTTCCACAACCTGATCCTCGCCGACGAGATCAACCGGACCCCGCCGAAGACGCAGGCCGCGCTGCTTCAGGCGATGCAGGAGCGACGCGTCACGGTCGGCACGACCACGCACCGGCTGCCCGACCCGTTCCAGGTCTTCGCGACGCGCAACCCCATCGAGCAGGAGGGGACGTACCCGCTCCCCGAGGCCCAGCTCGACCGGTTCCTGCTGGAGATTCACATCGACTATCCGTCCGAGGTCGAGGAGCGGGAGGTCGCGCGACGTACGACGAGCGAGCAGAAGGGGGAGGTCCCCCGCGTGCTCACCGCCGACGAGGTGCGCGCGCTGCAGGGGCTCATCCCGCGCATGCCCGTGACGGAGGCCGCGGTCGAGCTCGCTGTCGCTCTCGGCCGGGCGACCCGTCCACGCTCCACCGACCGCTCCACGCCGAAGGAGGTGCGCGAGTACGTCCGCTTCGGCGCCGGCCCTCGTGGCTCCCAGGCGCTCGTCCTCGCGGCGAAGGCGCGCGCGGCGCTGCTGGGCCAGGCCGCGGCCGACGTCGACGACATCCGGGCGATGGTCACCCCAGTGCTCCGCCACAGGCTGGTGCTCAGCTATCGGGCCGAGGCCGAGGGGGTCCGTGACGTCGACGTGCTCGCCCGGGTGCTCGAGTCGGTCAAGTAGCCGAACTCCTCGGCGACCGACAAACTTGGCCCGCCCTCGCGCCGGCTGCTACGGACCCCGCCATGCGTCGTCGCACCTGGTTCGGATTCGCCCTCGCCTCTGCGTTCACGGGCGTCCTCGGCGTCGCTGTCCTCGCTTGCGGCAACGGCGCGAACGACGTCGGCGCTTGCCAGACGCTCGAGAGCGCCCGCTGCGAGCGGGCTCCGGAGTGCGGGATCGACCTCGGCTTCCCGCTTCACGCCGGGAGCACCACACAGGACAACATCACGGCCTGCCAGCTCTTCTACCAGGACGCCTGCCTCCACGGCTTCGTGACGACCATCACCATCACCGCCGCCGACGTGAGCAACTGCCTCTACGCAATCCAGCACGACAACTGCAACGCGGTCCTCAACCCGCAAGACAGCCCGGCGTGCGCGTGGATCAACCCGCCCGACGCCGGGGTCGACGCGGGCGTGGACGTGAGCACGACGACCGCAGACGTTGTCACGGTCGTGGTCACCGTGGACGCCACGCTGAACGACGCGCCGACCGACGTCGTCCTGAGCAACTGCGACGCAAGCTGCGAGTCGACGTGCAGCGGCGACCCCAACTGCATCATGATGTGCGGCTGCTGAGCCCCCTCGAGCTCCCGCCCCACCTACAAGTGGCCCATACGTAGGTACGCACGGCCGGTAGAAGTCGGTTGCACAAGCACCGACACAAGATATCTCTGAAAGGATGCGCATCCGTTCCTCTCACGTGCTTGGTGGAGGCGCTCTCGCCGCGCTCGTCATCGGCGGCTGCTTCGTCGGCTGCTCCTCGAACCCGCCGAGCGACACCAAGTCGGATGCGGGGGGCACGAGCGGCATCGACGCGACCTCGCCCATCGGCTTTCCGGACTCGGGGCTCGATGCGGAGGTTCCCTACGTGAACCAGTTCGTCGTCGCGGCGAACGCGCACCCCGTGATGTCCGAGCCCATGTCCGTGAGCAGCGACGGCACGAGCGTGACCTTCCCCTCGAACTCCGAGACGCAGGCGCTCAAGGTCGGCGACTTCATCGCCCCCGGCACGCAGGTCGAGACCTACTACATCGGCAAGATCACCTCGATCAGCACGTCCGGCGGCAACGTCACGTTCAGCACGTCGCCCGCAGGCATCACGGATCTCTTCCAGTCGCTCGAGTTCAGCCAGTACCTGCCGCCCGAGGCCGCGACGCCGCAGGGGCTCCGGGGGAGCGGTCTGCACGTGCTCGGCGGGAGCGGCTCCGGCTCCGGAAGCGGATCGGGGATGGGCCAGTCGGGCAACGAGTCTCCGGGGAGCACCGGGAAGTTCAAGGGGAGCAACGCGTCGACGTACGACTTCTCGGGCAGCCACGTCTCGGTGAACACCGGCGTCGAGTTCCAGATCAGCCTGAATCACGACTGGATCGGCATCCCCAACGGCCTTCACATCGTGCGAGTCGCCGGGCGCGGTTCGGTCACCGCGGTGGCGGCGGCGTCGGTCACGCTCGGAGGGAAGGAGAGCTACACCTCGCCGCAGCCCGTCTGGGGCCACGCGAACCTCGGCGTGTTCGACTTCCAGCTCGGACCGTTCCCGATTCCCGTCGGCATGACGCTCGACTTCTCCAGCCAGGTCACGGCGTCGGTCACGGCCAGCTACACCTTCAGCGCGTCGGTGAACGCGACGATCAGCGTGGAAGAGGGGCTCCAGTACCAGGACGGCCAGTTCTCGATCATCGACAACAAGCAGTTCAAGCTCGGCGCGGGGCCGGTGACCCACCAGGGCTTCAACATCGCCGCGCAGGTGAAGGGCTTCCCGACCGACATCAAGTTCAACCTCCTGCCCGGCCTCGTCTTCGGCGGGCCGTTCATCGACTTCGACCCGTTCGTCGAGCTCGACGTCGCCGACAACACCCTCAACGGCGGGTCGCTCAACGGCTACCTCGGCGCGGACGTCGACGTCGGCGGCACGCTGAAGGTCGTCGACTACACGCTCGGCAGCTACACGTCGAAGTCGGCCGAGGCGAAGTTCCAGGTGCTCAACGTGAAGTGGATGAACGCCTGCATGGCGGGCACCACGCTCGCACCGACCTGGTGCTTCGAGAGCAAGCTCCAGTCGTGCGTCGGAGCGGGCGCGACGAGCCTGCCGTCGTGCATCAACAAGAGCGGCGTCTGCAGCACGACGCAGAGCTCCGCGCCGCCGGACTACAACGTCATCTGCAACTCCCAGTCGCTCGCCGCCTGTCTCTGCATGCCGAGCGACGCAGGGATGATGGGTGACGCGGGCAACTGCTACGCCCAGCACTGCGCCCCGTGCTCCGCGCAGGCGCTCAGCTGCTCCGCGCCGATGTGAGCAGCGGTTACGCGTACGCGTGCAGCATGGCGAACACGACGACTCCGGTGACGGAGACGTAGAGCCAGACCGGGAAGGTGTAGCGCGAGATCTTCTTGTGCTGCGGGAACCGGCCTGACAGCGAGAAGAAGAAGCTCGTGAAGATGAGCGGGAGCACGACGGCGGAGAGCGCGACGTGCGAGATGAGGATGAAGAAGTACAGCGGTCGCACGAGCCCGACCCCCGCGAACCGCGTGTCGCCGTGCACCGAGTGGTAGACGATGTACGAGACGAGGAAGAGCGCGGATGCGGCGAGGGCGCCGAGCACGAACCGCGCATGCTCGGCGGGCGCGCGTCGACGGATGGCCGCGACGGCGAGGAGCAAGAGCACGGCGCTCGTGCCGTTCAGCGTGGCGTTGAGCGCGGGAAGCCAGCTCACCCAGACGGGCACGGACTCGGCGCGGCCATGCCCGTAGATGACGACCACGAGGAGCGCCAGCGCGGCGAGGCTGGCGACGAGGATCGCGACGACTGCGTTCCGTGTGGTCACGCCCTTGAGCGCATCGATCTGGACCGCAGAGACGAGTGACTGTGCCATTGCAGGGGTTCGTAGAGCCTCGCTGGCCAGGGCGCAAGCCGGGCACGCTCGTCGTCGCCGTGCGCGCACGAGGAGCAACCTCGTGTAGGCGGGCACGAGAGGCCGCGGTACCGTGTCGAGATGTCGGACCCGACCCCGATCGGCAGATTCGTTCGAGCCATCGAGGGGCGCGCCGACGCACGGGAGTGGTTCGCGAGCGGAGCCACCGAACCGGAGATCGAGGCGTTCCGGGCTGCCGTCGGGTTCCCCGTGCCCGACGACTTCTTCGACTTCTACCGTCGCTTCAACGGCACCAAGCCGATGGAAATGAACGCCTTCGGTCGTGGGCTTCGCCTCGGGTCCCTCGAGAGCGTCCTCCGTACGAAAGCGATGTGGGACGGCTTCGCCGCCGAGCTCGAGACGATGACCGTCGAGGAACGCCGCGCGAAGGCTCACTTTGGGTTCTGGCACCCTCGCTGGATCCCGTTCCTCGACGACTGGAGCGCGAGGGAGTGGGTGCTCGCCACTGTCCCGTGCTTCGGTGGGCCCGCAGGGCAGATCATCTGCTTCGACTTCAAGGGCGGGAGCGGCTGGCGCATCGAGCACGCCTCGTTCGAAGACTGGCTCCTGACGATGGCAGCGATCGTCGAGGAGGACGTTCCGCGGTACGACGACCGGGAAGGTGAGCTTCGGCGCAGGATCAATCCGACCGCGGGCCACGTCTCGCTGCCAGACGATCCCACCGACCCGGCGCGCTTCACTCGCCCGCACAGCGGACTCCCGAAGCCCCCGCTCGCCTTCGCGCGCGGCGATGCAGTCAAGCTCGTCTCCGGATTGTTTGCAGGAAAGACGGGAAGGGTCGTCGAGGTCGACCTCATCGAGCGGACTGTCAGCGTCGAGCTCGAGGTCTGGGGCGCCGTCCGTACCCTCGCGTGCGACGGCGCCGACCTGGAGTAGCTACCGTCGAACCCTCGCGAGGTTCGCAACGGGGCGACGCGCTGCGACCGAGCCTTGTCGACGTTCGGCATGACCAAGCGCTCGTCCGTCCGCACCGCGCCGATCTCTGCTGCGACCGAGCGAACCTCCGACGGGACCGTGCCCACGTTCGCCACGACCGAGGCTTCCTCGCCGGCGGGCTTCTCGAGATCCACATCGATCACGCTCTCGTCGATCGCAACCTCGCGAGGGTCCGGCCGGAGTGAGCGTTCGTCGTCGGCGACCTTCCCAAGGTCGAGCGTGAGCGCGCCTTCGTCGACGAGACTTGCCCGCGGTCAGCGCGGACCGAGCGATCGTCGATCGGCACCGTGCCGTCGTCCTCGGCGAGTGCGTCGTCCTCGCCGACGACGTTCGACACCTCCGCACGGAGCGAGCCTTCGTCGGCGCCGACTGCGCGACAGTCCGACCGGAGTCAGCCATCCACGGCAGCGAGCATCCCGAGATCGATGCGAAGTCAGCCTCCTCGGCGACGACGTCTCCAGAGTTTGCGTGGACTGAGCGTTCCTCGGAGGCAACCTTCGCAACGTCCGCGCGGAGTGAGCGGTCGTCCGCGCCGACCTTCCCCGAGTCCGGCTCGACCGAGCGTTCCTCGGACGGACGCCTTCGCACAGTCCGACGTGAGTGAGCCTTGCTCGGCCGCGACCGTGCCGGAGTCCGCCCCGCCCGAGTCCTCGTCGGCGGGAACGTTCGCACAGTCGGCGCGGAGGAAGGCTTCGTCGCCGGGAACCTCCGCACAGTCTCCCCGGAGTGAGCCCTGCTCCGCGCCGACCTTCCCGACGTCCCGCGCGACCGAGCCTGGGTCGAACGGCGACGCTCGCAAGCTCCGCGCGGAGTGAGCCTCCCTCGGTCGAGACCGACGCGAGGTCGATCGCGAGTGCGCCCTGGTCGGCGCCGACGTTCCCAAGGTCCGCGCGGAGTGGCCATTCCGCGGTTACGACGGCCCCACAGTCGGCGCCGAGTGACCCTTCCTCGGGAGCAACCTTCGCACAGTCTCCGCACGCGGCGCGCCGCTCGCTCGAGACGATCAACCGTTCAGAGACGAGGCGCCGACCCTGTCGAGCGAGGAGGCAACGAACGGGAGGGCGTCTCCTGCGTAGGCGGGTCCGTTTGCAATGCGACCGACATGGGACGCCGAATGGGCCGGTGAGGCGCCGGACGGTTTTTCGGCACCATGCCACTATGCGTGGAGCTTGCCTCTCAGCCGCTGGATCGCCTCGGCGAGCACGCCCTTGATGTCGGCGAACGTCGTCGTCGGGAGATTGTTGTAGTCCATCAGCCTGTGCGCGAGATCGACCCCGCGCGTTCGGTCATCGACGACCCAGCGGACCTCCTGCATGGCCGCACCTCGATGGCAGGCGACGCCCATCACGTCCAGGCTCGCGCGATGCAGCACGCAATAGAGGTTCCAGGATCGCGCCGCGGCATCGCAGTCGCGGTCTCCGGAGTGGTTCCAGGCCGATGGCTCCGACAGCAGCGCGTCGGCGCGGCGCAGAACGTCCAGGTCGGTCATCGTCGGCGTCGGCGCGATGTCGGACTCGTCCGGGGGACAGACGACGGTCCTCGCGCCTGAGCCGGCGAGCGGCGGGCCATGGGGAGAGCACCCGCCCAGATAGAGGAGCGCGAGGAACACGCTCGCCGAGCACGCGTCAGCCGTCACTGCGACGCACTATATCTGGGACGACCCCCATCGGAGGGTTCACTTCGTGCCACCCCCTTCGGGGTTGGCCCTCCGTAGACCTACGTGGACTTCGCAAGGCTCCGTCCACTTCGGTTCACTGCGGGCAACACGTGGGTGTTGGCCCTCCGTAGACCTACGTGGACTTCGCAAGGCTCGGTCCACTTCGGGTCCACGGGATGCCAACGAATGGGCTGGCGGACACACTTCGCGAGGACCTGCGCACAGTCGCTTCGACCCGCTCGAGCGACGGTACGGTCCATGCTGACGTTGGAAGGGATGACCCCTGAATCACCATCGGACGTTGCAGCGGAGACGACGATCGAGGGTCCGCCCGAGGGCTCGATACCGACACGCGCAACCGTTCTCGTCGTCGATGACGATCTCGACATCGCGGAAGCTTGCGAGGAGCTCCTCGCGTCGGCTGGCTACGGGGTGCGCATCGCCCATGGCGGGAGAGACGCTCTCGCTTCGCTCTCGGAGGGGACGCTGCCGGACTGCGTGCTGCTCGACGTGGACATGCCAGGCGTGAGCGGCCCCGAGATGGCTCACCAGATGCTGCTCCACGACGCGGGCGAGGAGTGCATCCCCATCCTCCTGGTCTCGGGCCGGATAGACCTCCCCGACATCGCGGCCCGCGTCGGTACGCCCTACTTCCTTGCGAAAGCAAGCGCCGGCTATGCAGACGCGCTTCTCGCGATCCTCGCGCGCGCGGTCCGCGAGCGACGTGCCCCCGGCAACGCGTGATCACTTGCCCTGGCTGGCCGGGGCGTTCCTGCAACGCGGCGCAAGGGCTCCACAAGGCCCGCAGGATTGGACCCTGCGGATGAAGCTTGCGCCCTCTCCCTTGCTCGACCTCGGCCGTTGAAGCAACATGGCCGCGAAAGTGCGACGCTCATTTCGTGTCACGGCCGCGCTCGTTCTGTCCGCGTGTGGGGCTCCCTGACGCGGACCGCAGAGGACACGGTCGGCGTGATCGGGGGCGAGGTGACCTTCGAGACAGTGGGCAGCGACAGCTTCATCGTCCCTGTGCAGTATGGGCGCGGAGCCGCGTCGATAGACGAGCGAGCGGACTAGGCCGATCCAAAGACGGGGCCCGTACGCGAACGCTTCCCACCGGACGCCACGGAAGCAGGAGGGGCAAACCAAGCGAGCGGAGCGGGGATCGTCCGGAGGCCGGCTGAGCCGCTTCGCGTGAACCGCGCCCGGCCGGAGGGCGATCGCCGCTCCAGCGAGCGCTCTTCGGTGGGCGCAGCAGGATTTGAACCTGCGACTTCGTCCGTGTGAAGGACGCACTCTACCGCTGAGTTATGCGCCCCAACGTCCCTCTCGATTACCCGAGCCCGTCGCGCCTCGCAAGGGGGTCGCGAGCAGGAGACACGGTCACACGTTCAACGGCTCGAGTCGGAGCGCGCCGACCGGGACGATCCAGCCGGTCGTGACGCGGAGCTTGGCCTTGGGGACGACTCGCTCGAGCGTCGGCGCGAGGATGCGGCTCGTGGTCTGCGCCGAGCCCGGGCAGCCCGCGCACGTGCCGGCGAGGTGGATGTGGATGTCGTCTGCGGATGCGCTGACGAGGAACATGCGCCCGCCGTCGGCTTCGATGAGCGCGGCGAGCACCTCTCGACAGGCCTTCGCGACCGCTTCCCCCGCGGCGTTCAGCGGCGCCCCCGCGGTGCTCGATCTTTCGGCCAAGTGCTCCACGGTCGGCAGGCTATCACACATCGCCTGAGCCGGTGCGGCAGCGAACGGACGCGGTGGGCGATCGCGACGCGGAGGTGTCGTCCGCTCGTGTCGCGGAGGTGAAGTGGCGCGCGACGGCGAATCGATCGCCGGCTATCGCGGAGAGGCGCTATATTGCCAGACTAAGCCAGTTTGGGCGCGCGCGGCCACGCCCGGAGAGAAGGCAAGTGTCCCGTTTCCGACTAAGGTTCCACCTGCAGGAGATCGACCTCCGTACGGGCGTCACCACGCTCGGACGCAGCGAGGAGTGCGAGGTCACGATCGAGGACCCGCTCGTCTCGCGCCGGCACGCGCAGATCGCCGTCGACGGAGATGACGTGAAGCTCATCGACCTCGGAAGCCGTAACGGCGTTCGGCTGAACGGCCGGCCCGTGACGGGCACCGTGCCGCTGCAGGACGGCGACCGAGTGCGCATCGGCACGCAGGATCTCGTGTTCACGCGGGTCGTGCCGCGCGCGCCCAACATCCACCTCAACAGGACGACAGGCGTGCTGCGGCTCTGCGCGCAATGCAAGCTGCCGTTCGCGCGCGAGACGACGGCATGCCCCCACTGCGGCGCGAGCGAGCAGACCGACGAGGACACGCTCAGCGGGACGTTCGGGCACGAGTCGCAGCACTCGTGGAGCGTCCAGCTCCTGCTCGAAGCGACCGACAAGGCGCTCGGGATGGGGAGGATCTCCGACGCCGATCGCATGCTCCGCCGCGCCACGAGTCTCTTCGAGGACCGCGTCGCCGAAGGTGGCAAGGTCGAGCCGGAGCAGGTCGCCCGCGCGTCCATGGCCGCGGCGGTGATCTGCGACAGCGCGAAGGACGCGAGCTGGGGCGGCTGGATCGCGGGCTTCTACCACCGAGCGGGGCTCGTGCCGCCGCCGGAGGTGGCGACCCGCCTCGAGCAGCTGAGAGAGAGCCAGCCCGAGGTGTCGCGGATACTCGACGAGGGGGGAGATTCCGGCAGGGTGACAGCGGAGACGCCACCTGAGGGCGAGAACGCGGCACAGGCCGCGCACCTGCGCGAACGCGGCGCCTAGTCGTGCGCTTCCGGCTGCGGTATCTCCAGCACGATCTCGAGCTCCAGGACGGCGAGTTCGCGATCGGTCGAAGCGCGAGCTGTCAGCTGTCGCTCGACGACCCGCTGGTCTCGAGGCGGCACGCCGTCTTCACCGTGGCCGCCGGGAGCGTGCGCGTCGAGGATCTCGGCAGCCGCAACGGCGTGCTCGTGAACGGGCAGCGGATCGAGGGCAAGGTCAAGGTCCAGCCGGGCGACAAGGTGCTCATCGGCAGCCAGGAGCTCACGCTCATCGAGATCGCCGAAGAAGACCCGCAGCGCGGGATGCTTCGCACGACGGCGGCGAGGCACCCCATCACGCTGAACCGCGTTCCCGCCGTCGACCTGGTCACCGACGAGTACAACGTCACCAAGGTCTCGTACTCGCCGGTCGACATGGCCAACGAGCTGAGCTCCGTGAGACGCCTCGACGGGTTTCGCGTCCTCGGGAGCGTGGCGGAGAAGGCGCTCGCGATGGGTCGAGCAGACGAGGCCGAGCGAGTGCTGGCCTCCTCCCTCGCGGAGGTGCTGGACGCGAGCCGCAAGGGGAAGGTGGTCCCCGCTCCGCTGGCCGAGCAAGCGACCCGCTTCGCTGCGAAGCTGGCGAGCGCGACCGGGCGCGGGACGTGGATCGACTACGCCATCGAGATCTACACGACGCTCCAGCGCCCGGCGCCGGCGGTGGTGATCGACGAGCTCTACGGAGCCTTCCGCAAGGCCAACGCGGTCGACGTCGGGAAGGTCAAGGCGTACGTCGAGTCGCTCCGCGGGCAGCTGCCGTCGTTTGGGCCGGCGGACCGCTTTCTCTTTCAGAGGATTGAGGGACTCGAGCGGCTCGCGACCCTCCGCCCGTAGCGCGCTCGTCGCTCGCGCGTTCCTCGCCGACGTACGATTGCCACGCGAGGTTGGCGGAGGCCGCCGCGGAGATCGCCGTGCGGAGCTCGAGGTCGTCCACCGTCGAGAGGACGCGCGCGAGCGACGCCGGGATCGGGAGCGGGGGAGGGACGGCGCGCGTGTGTCGCAGCGCGGTCACGCGAACGGGGGCCTCCACCACGCCGACTCGACAGCGCATCGTGGTCACCTCGACCCCTGCGGCTCGGAGCCGGGCGAGCACGGGCACCGAGAGCAGCGAGAGCTCGGACGCCCAGACGCTGGTCGCGACCCGCACGATCAAGGTCCCGCGGTCGAGCTCGATGGGCTGCGCGCGGTCGGCGATGCGAGCCCCCACGACGGCCTCCCAGACCTCCCTCGAGAGGTTCGGTCGCCGCTCCGGGCCCGTCCCGTACCGCACCCTGCCGACCAGACCGCCGATGGGCTCCGGGGCTTTCAGCGTCGGGCGACGGCGCGGGCGGCGAGACATGACGCAACCATAGTCCAAGCGACGGAGTCTGGCCCGCGTGCTAACCCTGCGTTTCTGTCCAACGCTCGGGAAGGTTTGCCGTCGCCATGTGGGAAATATCGCAAGAGACTGTCGTCGCCGCCGCCCATCAGCTCCGCTTCGCGCCGGGCGAGGGTGAGCGCCTCCACGGCCACAACTGGCGCATCAAGGCGGTCGTCCGCGCGAAGGAGCTCGACGCCCGCGGCTTCGTCCTCGACTTCAACGACCTCGGCGCCACGCTCCGCGCGCTGGTCGAGCCGTACGAGCACGCGTTCCTCAACGAGATCCCGCCCTTCGACGACGTGAACCCTTCCGCGGAGAACCTCGCGCGCGTGGTCGCCGACAACCTGAGCGCGAAGGTCGACGACGCCCGTGTTCGGGTGGTTCGCGTGGAGATCTGGGAGAACGACCAGTGCTGCGCCACGTACTTCCGCGAGCGCTGAGCGCGCCGCTCCGGGCCGGCGCACGAGGCGAGGGCGCGGCGAAAGCGGTCGCGTCTCGACGAAGCGCTGGTATTCATCGCGCCTCCGTGGGAGCTTGCGCGCGCAACGTGGAGGAACCGAGCGTGCGCGAGAGCAGAGAGACCATCCGACGAGGCACTGGCACCCGGATCACACGCCTGACGCGTGCGCTGACGCGTGTGCTCGTGGTTGCCTGCGCGGTGACCTTCCTCGGCATGGGTGGCTGTGCCGGCCAGGGCGAGGGCGAGCGGTGCACGTTCTTCGGAGGCGGAGACGCCGGGGAGAATGGCACGGATGAGTGCGCCAGCGGGCTGCTCTGCGTCGTTACCAGCTATTACGCGACGACGACGGCCACGCCGGGCGTCGGCACCCTCGGCGTCTGCTGCCCTCCGAGCGGCAGCGTCGCGACGGCGGCGGCGTGCCAGCCGACGGTCGGCGGGAGCACGACGGGCGGCAAGCCCACCGGCGACGGCGGCTATGATGGCCCGCTCCCCGACACGGGGACCGACGCGCACGCGCACGACGCCACGACCTCGGACGCGGCGAAGTCCGATGCCGCGAAGTCGGATGCGGGCAAGTCGGATGCACCGTCCAGTACGTCGGACGGAAGCGCCGAGGCCTCGAGCGACGCGAAGCACGGCGGATGATCCCGGTCGCCGCGCTCGTCGGGCACGCGCAAGAGGCGCTCCTGCTGACCGTGGCCGTGTCGCTCCCCGTCGTGGGCGTGGCAGCGGTGGTGGGAATGCTCGTCGCGGCGTTCCAGGCGGCGTCACAGGTCCAGGACGCGACGCTCGCGCACCTGCCGCGCCTCGTGGCCGTGGTGGGCGCGCTCGTCGTACTGGGCCCGTGGATGGGGACGCAGGTGGCGACCTTCGCGGAGCGGCTGTTCCTTCTGGCACACTAGTACCCCGCCACAGGGTACTGACCGGTCAGGCGGCGCGCACGGCGTACGGCTGGGTGCATACCGGGTAGGACTTCGCGAGCTTGATGCGGGCGATGGCCGTGGTGAAGAGCCAGCTGATTCGCGCTCCCGAAGCGGTGCG
>Ga0302276_10001443_pt1 | contig 21508 bp, 16 predicted proteins | sample III_Bog_N2_3_FD_198768 | JGI IMG/M metagenome (GOLD analysis project Ga0302276, IMG submission 198768) | Peat permafrost microbial communities from Stordalen Mire near Abisko, Sweden - III_Bog_N2_3 | ecosystem: Environmental > Terrestrial > Soil > Wetlands > Peat | place: Sweden: Abisko...
CCGAAGATCGCCGACTCGTACATGCTCACAGCCGATTCGTCATACGCGATTCCGTAGCCACCGCGCAGCGCCGTCTTGCCGTCCCCAAACACATCGTAGGCAAACCCGACGCGCGGAGCAAAATCATGCTTCTCCGCATGCCCGACTTCCTCACCCCACGGAGAACCGTGGGTGTTGATGGAAGGTGAACCGGATGGCGTTTGGTAAGGGAAAGCTGTTGACCCTTCCGCGCTCTCCTGGGCGATAAGGCCGGGGGTGCCGAGAATGATCCCGTTCAGCGGGTCGGCTACTGTGTTCGGCTGGTAAGCATTCAATCCGTTAGTGTTGGGGCAGTTGTTCAGTGTGTAGGTCGTCACCACACCGGTAGCCGTAAATGTCGTTACCGAGGTCGTTTGACCGGCCATGGTGCAGAGATTTCCGTTGCTGGAAATTGTCTCCTGGTTGTACGGCTTGTAGGTCGGCGGATCAAAGTTGCTCAGCTCGTTATTGATGTCGTACGGCTGGCCAAAATAGCTGTAGCGAACGCCCAGGTTGACCGTCAACCGGCGAGTCGCTCTCCAGTCGTCTTGTGCGTACAGTTCGATCGCGTTCTCATTGATGTTGGCAACCGGGGCTTCCGACGCCTGGGTGAAGCCTCCATTAGCATTGCCAATCAGGAAGCCCGCAAACTCCTGTTCAAACTGACTGGGAGCGTTCGCGCCCAGCGTCGTCAACTCGCCGGAGGACGGCGTGGTTCCGGTCTGATTGAAGCTGAACGTGCCCTGGTTGGCGGTGCCGACTGCATTCTCTACTTTTTGGTAGTGGTCGTAGCTCACGCCGAACTTCAGCGTGTGCTGCCCGCGAATGTAGGTGACATTGCCGAATCCATTATGGTTGCGGTTGAAGTCGTTATAAATTCCATCGCTCGAAATCGACGGTCCGATTCCCGTAAAGGAGAGCGACGGAACCACGCCCAGCGTACCGGCGAACGGTAGCGAAGGCGCAATGTCTTTCGAGTTTGCGCTCGCAACTTGACCGATCGGCGTGCTGATGACCGCGCCGGAACTAAAGGCGTAGCCCATGTCGATAAGAAAATCCGGATGGACTGCAATGGTCGCGTGCCCCATTTGCTGGGTGCCCGGGGACTTGGTCGAGGTCGTTGACACTCCGGGGATGCCGCCACCGATAAACAGCCCTCCGCCTTCCTGCGTCGGCAGGCTGTCATGCAGGTACCGATAGAAGAGATTCACCTTCTTGTTGAGTGCGTAGTCGACGCGCGCAAACTCCTGCGTGTCATTGAAGACGTTGCGGATGTTGTTCTGCACCTGGTGTGGATCCAGGCCGGCCGCGATATCAGCTGCGCTGTTGGGCTGCCCGACCTTGCTGTAGACGTCTTTGATATACGCCAGCGCCGTCGGATCCATTTGAGCGGTAGTTATGCTCGTGGCATAGGATGTCCCGCTCGCGCAGGCCCCACTCACGGCTGAGGTGCAAACGGCAACCGGGGCGGACGAGATACCGGTCTCGGCAAAATTGCCCGACAACTCGGCAGTAGTCGGCACATACGCCGTAGCGCTGGCGTATTGGATCACTCGCCGGAACTCCTGCGAATAGTAGAAGAATGCCTTGTCCTTGCCGTTGTAAAGGTGCGGAATGACGATCGGTCCGCCCACCTTGAAACCAAAATCGTTATAACGCAACAGCGGCGTCGGAGTGACGGGAGGCGTCAGCTTGTTGAAATAGTTGTTCGCGTTGAATACGTTATTGCGGAAGAATTCGTACGCCCCGCCGTGGAAGGCGTTGGTTCCAGAGGCAGTCACGACATTGATCATCGCGCTGGCGCTCCGGCCATACTCCGCCTCGTAGGTGCCGCGCAGCGTCTGCACTTCGGCAATCGCGTCAATACTGGGATACGCCAGCAGCGTCAGGTTCGCTCCGCGGTCGACGTTGTCCGCGCCATCGATCGTCCAGTTGTTCGCCGTCGGGCGATCGCCATTGACCGAGAAGGCCACCTGGGCCGATGTGCCAGAAGGCAGCGACGCTCCAATGTAGAGCTGATCGTTGGTTGCACTGCCGCTGGAAACGCCCGGCTGCAGGGTCAGCAGTTGTTCATAGTTCCGGTTGTTCAGAACCAGTTCCTTGATCTGCGTGCCATTAATGAGCCCCATGCTCTGGCCGTTTTCCTGGTTTACCTGCGCCTGGTCGGCGACGATCGTCACCGTCTCGGTCGGGGCGCCGACCGACAGCTTCTCGTTCACCTTCAGATCGTCGCTGGCGTTCAGCACAAGCCCGGTCTCGGCCGACGTCTTGAATCCCTTCATGGCCACAGTAACGGAATAGGTTCCCAGAGGGAGTGATGTCGCCGCATAGAACCCGGCCTTATTCGTGGTGAGGGTCCGCTCAACGTATGCCCGGTCGGTGTTCGTCACGGTCACGGTGGCACCGCTCACTGCGGCCCCATTTGCATCCACAACGGTCCCGCTGATGTTTCCCGAGACTTGCGCACGGGCCAGAATCGATCCCGTCATCAACAGTACAACCCACACCGCACAGCGAACCCAGCGTCTTGACAGCGTCATCATCATCTCCTGAAGAACTTACCCTACTAGCATCCCGACGGGCTTTGCCGGCTTTTGTTACCTGCGTTATGCTTCAGCTCGCCGGCCCCGGGTACACACAAATCCCGAAGAGCGGTCATGCCGTGAATGTAGCGCGCGATGGCTATTAAACTTCTCAGCGCGCGCTTACAAACAATTTCAATCGAGGAAACAGTAAATTACCTGGACGGGCCATTGTCAACCCAAGAATTCAGGATCACCCAAACCAGGGGTGCCGGAAGTATCCTGCGGTGGGTCGCCAGCCTCCAGCCACACCATCCCGCCAGCGCGAGCGCGACCACCAGAAGCCCTATCCCCAGTCTTCGCAGACCAGTCCGCCGGCGTTGCACACCCCGGTTATTCTTCACATTTTCTGCAAACGTGGCCCACTCCATCTCGGCCGGGTCACGCACCCCGCTTTCCCGGCAACTCTCTTCAAAACGCCGCATCCACGCGCCTTCTTCGAGCCCCAGCACCCCCAGGTAGCTGCGCACAAACCCCCGCCGGAACACGCCTCCCGGCAGCTCCCCCAGCGCTCCCGCCTCCAGCGCGCGAATATGCTTGGCCGGCACCTTGGTGGCTGCGCAGATGGTTTCCACAGCCACCCCGCGCTCTTCGCGTGCCCGCCGCAACTGCTCGCCGAATGTTTCCACTCCGCCCTCTCGCGCCATGGTCCGCAGGTCGCTACCCGCTCCATACCATAAGCGATCCCGAGTGCCAAATCAAAGGAATTTGCCTGATTCTGCCCCCCCGGAACCAGCCTAGACCCCTCCCACGAGAGCCCCTCGGCCCGTCGGGCAGAACCCTGTCAGTAGAGCCAGCTCAGGTTCGCCCCCTGCTAGACTAGGGCCACCCTGGTGCGAATCCCTTTCCCAGAACGCGTCCCAATCAACCGCGTCGCCCTCTTTGCCATAGCCCTCTTCATGGTTCAGTGGATCGAGGGAACAGATCTCTACTTCCGATTCGGCTGTGCCGTCTTCATCCTGGTAGCAACGTTCGCGTTCAATACCGCAGGTGGCCTCACCCGCGCCTCCGGAGTGTATGTCTTCTTCTATTCGACTCTGGTTGTCATCATCGGCGTCTGCTACAAGGCCTTTATCGGAGAGCCGGCGCAATCCAATCTCCGCGATCCGCATACGACCATCGCAGTATATGTGGGCGGCATCACCGCGATGCTCGCCACTGTTATCGTCAGCAGCCGCTTTCGGCGCAAGACCGGCCTGCTCGAGAATCTTCTCAAGGATTCCCGGATGTATCGCGCTTCCGTCGGTTGCATGGCCTTCGGTGTCTTTGGCGGATCCATCGCTGCGCTGTTGGGTCCCCGGGTGGCAAGCGCCTTCACCCAGCTCAACGACCTCGTCCCGCTGGGCATCATGATCGGGGTCATGTATGAGATCCGCCGCAGCGGAGGCACCCGCAGCATCAATTTTCCCATCCTTCTCGCCGGAATCTACTATTTTTTGTTTTTCGGCGTGCTCGGCTTCTCTAAGGAGGGAATGCTATTGCCCCTTGTTAGCTGGTTTTTCCCCGTTTGTGCGCTGCGATTTCGCCTCTCCGCTTTGCAGGCAGGCGGTGTTCTCGTGGCTGGCTTCATCATCTTTTACTATCTGGTCCCTTATTCACAGTATGGGCGCAGTCAAATCCAAGAAGGTCAAAGCCAAGCCCAGAGAAGCGCAATTGCACTCAAGCTATTCGAACACCTCGACCAAACCCGCCAAATCTACGAAGAGACCGGTAGTTTAGGAGGCCTTAATGAGTACTACAACACGCCGCAGGGCTTCTGGGACCGTCTGCAGTTCATCTCGGTCGACGACCGGCTGATTGACCTCACCGATCAAGGCCATGTCTTCGGCACGCTACCCCTGAAAGCCGAACTCCTCAACGCGATTCCGCATGTATTATGGCCGGACAAGCCCCTCAACAATTTTGGCAACATCTATGCTCATGAACTCGGAGCATTGTCGTCCGACGATTTTTCCACTGGCATCTCCTTCAGCCCCACGGCGGAGGCCTACCACATGGACACCTGGGTTGGAGTCCTGGTCATCGCTCCCCTGATATGGTTCCTCTTTTTTGTCGTGTACGACTCCCTCTTCGGAGACCTGCGCGCCTCTCCATGGGGCCTTTTGGTCGTCGCCATGCTAAGCCACACTGCTTCTGAAGCCGCCCTCACTGGCGTAATCCATCTACTGACCTTCGGAGCGGAGGTATTGATATTCTGTGCGATATTTGCCGCCTGGGTCGCCCCCATCCTCGCAATCCCGATTCTCGGTCCGGAGCGCCGAATGACCGGGCGTCAGACTCCTCTCCAACCTCGCGCCCAGTCGAATGCGCAGAGATCATCGATGACGACAGATCCGCACCCACCACCTCCGGCACCCTTACCTAGGTCCTTGTAACTCTCACCTCGCTCCACTCCGGGACCTCTCGATTCTCGTAACGCAACAGCCCGTAGGTCAGAGCGAGCACCATCATCACCAAAACGAAATCCACATAGTAGAACCAGTGCAACTCGGCCAAGTAGCGCCCGAAAATCCGCTCCACATACCACAGAAATCCCACGGAGCCCACCACCCCCTGCGCCAACGAGCTGCGCCAAAGGCGAAGCGCGTAGCAAAGAGGCAGCAGCAGCACCACCGAGTCGTAATCATGATGCTTGAACAGAGCATAGCTCGCCGTAGCCATCACCGCGACCTGCCATTGCACGGACGCGTTTGCCGTCCGACGCATCACAAAATACATCAACACCAGGCAGCTCAACATCGCCGCCGGATACGTCACCCGGTCAATCTCCGGATGGTTCAGCCAACCAGGAGTACTGGTGAACGGAAGCATCATTCCTTGGATCGCATCCATCAAGTTCGGCTCGCCGCCGGACGGAAAATACCCTGTCCTTGACACGATCAGCGGCTCGAAGATTAGCCGGCCGACTTCGCCAAGGTCCCGCCCTCCCGTCAACCAAATCCACACCGCCAGCGTCGCCGCAACATTCGGCAATGCACTCATCAAAACGGAGCGCACGCCACCTCGAAATAGCAGATAGAAGAACAATGCCGGCGCAAAACTAAACTTTAGATACGACACTCCGGCAACCGCAGAGCGGCCATCCGTCAGTCGCACACTCAACAGAGAGACAGACCACAAGAACAGCACCGCCAGTCCCATTTGCCCGTTGCCAATTGTCATTCGTGTCGGAGTCGCCGCCAGCATCAGGCAGGCCACCGCGAATGTGCCCCACTTGCCCAGTCCATAGAAGCGCGCCGCTAGAACGCCGCTCGCCACCGCAAATACGACATTACAGATCAGCCATGTGATCTTGGCGCCCGTCAGCCCCATCCATCCAATCGGCACCAACAATACATACAAAATGGGAAGGTAGTTCGGGAATTGCGACATGTTGAACGCCGCATGTCCATTCGGCCCTAGATACACCGCCCAGGGATCCTCATGCGCCAGCAGAAGCCTGACGCCGCTCCACTGCAGGTCTTGGCTCCGCGCCATAGCATTCGCCGCCGCCTGCACGGTCGATCCTACCGCAAGAATCAACAGGCCAGTCAAAATGGCGGTCCGACCCTTGACCCTCCCCGCACGATCCACAGCATCCAAAAGACGCATTCTCCAGATCGTACCATTCGGACCGGCGCTCTGCCTGTCACCGGCGCCCGCCTATCACCTCCGCGCAAAAAAAATCTCACATCAATCCACTCCACAAACACCGGCATCCCCTTCAGCCCAACAGGTGATTTGGCGTCCTGAGTCGTGTACGACTCCTCTTCGGAGACCTGCGCGTCTCCCATGGGGCCTTTTGGTTATCGCTATGCTGAGCTACTCTGCACCTGAAACTGCTCACTGGCGTGATGCACCCACTGACTTTCGGAACGGAGACGCTGATCTTCTGTGCAGTACTCGGTACCTGGGTCGCCCCGATCCTCGCGATCTCGGTGCTTGGCCCTGACCACCTGAGGACAACTCAAGTCTCGCTTCAAACCCAACTCGATCCGAACTCGCAGGAAAGCACGCTATGATCCGGACATGCTGCCCGCCTCGAACAGCCTACTTTGGAGGTCCGACTGGGCCATTCGTATAGCCTGGATCGCCCGCAGCGTCGAGGCAGAAGGAAAGGGAGAACTCATGCCTCGCATCCATAATCCGGCCAATCCCGGCGCACCAACCTCGATCAGCAGTTCCTGGTTCCCTGCCCGAACAACAGCGCTCGGTACCCTCGCGAAAACGTTCTTCCTTGTGATGGTGTGTGCACATTTCGCATTTCGCTACGTATCGAACCCCAGCTTCCTGAACCTGTCCGTTTACACGCAGGGACTGGAGCGCACCCCCTACCAGTATCGCGTGCTGCCAATGTACGTCTTTCGCGTAATGATGCGCTCGGGATTGATTGTGAGGCTCGCATCGCACCAGCGCTTCCTGAACGACGACCCCCACCTCCTAATCTTCATGGGCCTGGCACTCGTAAGCCTGATCGGTGCCATGCTGGTAACGCGCCTTACCATCTCCAGGTTGACGGGCGACAGCGGCTTCGCTTTTTGGGCTGTATTCATGATCGCCCTGATGTGCGATCTGCAGTTGGCTTCGCCGGGCGCCTTTATCCTCCCCTACGACGTTCCATCTCTCTTCTTCTTCGCCACCGGAATGTACCTGACAATTAGCCGTCGGTTCATCGGATACTACCTTCTGTTCCCCCTCGCCGTGTTGAACCGGGAGACCGCCTGCTTCATCTCAGTGTTCTTCGTCGTTTGGGAATGGGTACGCCTTTCCAAGCAAGGGGTCGAAATCAAATCGCGGATACTACGGCTCAGCCCACACGCCTTGGCACAGGCCGCGATTTGGGTGGCAATCAAGATCTACCTGGCAAAAGCGTACGCGCACAATCCCGCGGAGGTCGGCTCGACATCGGGCGGACTCTTCGTATCCAAACTGCACTACAACCTGCACGAGTTGCTGAAGCCGGAACAATGGCCCTACCTGTTGAGCATCTGCGGATTTTCTCTGCCATTTCTCTACCTTCAGCGCCGCTGGATTCGCTGCGACGGGATTCGCTATGCGTGCGCCATCGTCCTGCCTATTTACTTCATGGGAATGATGCTCGTCGGCGTCATTGTCGAGCTTCGGATCTTTACCGAGTGGCTCGCGCTTATCACCCCCGCGATCGCGCTCATCCTACATAACCGGTTCGCTCCCGCACCTCACGGGCCCGGGCAACAAGGTGAGTCTCTGGAGACCTAGCTCATCAGGAGAAGCTGCAAATTGAGTTAGACTATGGCTCTGCCCCAAACAAAGCCGATCACACTATGACACAGGCGCTTTTCGACAAATATTACCCGAAGGCACGCTTCGAAGGCGGCACACTGCCCTATTTCCGGCTATGCCGCGAGCAGATACCCCAGGGCGCGGAGATTCTGGAAATCGGATCGGGCCCATCTAACGAGTCATCGGAAATGCTTAGCAGAATTGGCAAGGTCACCGGACTGGACATCGATCCCGACGTGAAAAGTAATCGCTGGCTTTCGAATGCGCTCGTCTTTACGGGAGGCAAAATGCCGCTTGCGGACGAATCGTTCGACGCATGCAGCTCGAACTTCGTGCTGGAACATGTAGAGAATCCCGTGGAACACTTCAAGGAAGTGGCACGAGTGCTCCGTCCCGGAGGCGTCTACTGTTTCCGCACGCCAAACCTGTTCCACTATGTCTCGATGGGCGCACGCCTCATGCCTCATTCGTTGCACCTGATCCTGGCAAACAGACTGCGCGCGCTCGACAAGGATGCGCACGACCCCTACCCCACATGGTTCCGCTCAAATACCCGGGGAAAACTTGAGAAACTGTGCAGGGCGACGGATCTGGAGTCGCCGTCGATTACTATGATCGAGCCGGAACCAGCGTATGGCAGGGCGCATGCCCTGCTCTTTTACCCGATGATGGCGTACGAGCGCTTGGTAAACCTATCCAACGCCTTCTCGGGCTTCCGAATCACAATGTTGGTCGCAGTGCGAAAGCCCCGATAATCGATGATGGCGGCACAGAACTCAATGCAAGGAACCGCGAAGCAACGCCTGTTGCGAACGATCGGACATCAGCAGTGGCTTCGCGGCCGCGATAGAATCCTGCGCGCTTTTTCGAACCCGGATCATCAGAAGCCGCAGCCCTTCGAGGTGGACTTCTTCGGCCACGCCTACTCCGGCAATATGGCCAACTTCATCGATTGGACCGTCTTCTACTACGGCGCCTTCGCAGCTCACGAACTGCAGCTCCTGGCTGCGCTGGCCCAGGCAATGCGCGCTCAGGGCAAGCCGGTCAACTTCTACGACGTTGGCGCCAACATTGGACATCACACCCTCTTCATGTCTTCCCATGCGGACCGCGTTTTCTCCTTCGAGCCGTTCATCGTCGTGCGCAGCGAAATGGAACGCAAACTCAACTATGCCGGGGTCCTTAATGCGACAACCTTTCCTGTCGCTCTCGGCAATCGCAATGAGTCTGCGGCCTTTCGCCCTCCCACTGGAGCAAATCAAGGGACGGGAACCCTCGGGGAGACTCTTCCAGACAACGCCTCCGCTGAGTCGATCGCCGTCCAGGTCGTGCGCGGCGACGACTTCTTCGCTGCAAATCAACTGCCTCCAATCTCCCTCCTCAAGATGGATGTAGAGGGTTTTGAAGAGAACGCAATCGAAGGAATGCGAGAAACACTGTGGCGCGACCGACCCCCAATTCTCATGGAGATCCAGCGGGAAACCGAGTCCAGTTCTGGCAAGCGTGCTCGCCTGGAATCCCTGCTCTACCCAGACCACATGCTGTATGAAGTCGGCAGTTCACGCGGACGGTGCACCCTCAGACCATTCGCGACAAGCAATACCGAAGAGACGCTCGTTCTCCCCCTCGAACTGGCGGGAATTATTCCGGCAACCATCCTTCACTGAGCGATACCCAAAGACATTTCTCGCGAAAACCCCAGCAAATCGCATTGTCAAGCCCCCGAAACTTCTATCTCGCTGAAACAAAACACAATAAAGCCAAAAATAGATAGCAGATGAGTTATGGTCAAACGACTACACTTAAAGTATGGAGAATCGTGCACAAACTCTCTCCCGCTTCACCACGCCACTCGCTCCCCCACCGGCGACATTTGCGGCGGCTCGCTCGCAACCCATTTGTTTTGTTGATCCTGCCCATAACCCACCTGCAATCAAGATTATGCAGCGTTGCCTCCTGCTAACCAGCCTCGAATCAAGATTATGCACAAAAACACGGGGGGAGGGGGGGTACATTCCCCAGCTATTACACTCACTGCTGTCAACTGCTCTGAAATCTGAACCCCATCATCCACCTGGTGGCCTTGTTCCGACGCCAAACTTCTCTGAACATTCCGGAGTGTCGCGCACCAGGGCTGCGAGGGACGATACTGCTATGAGAGCCCACGCAATGTCCAGCCCACGCCACCCCGACGCGCCACCGCCGAGCATCCTCGTGAACCCGTCCGCTCTACGCTCGAACCTGGCGCCAAAACTCGTCGTGCCCAGCGTTTTTCCCGGCCGCCAGTGGCAGCAGGTACTAGCGCGCGACGCCCACGCAGATGGCCAGTTCTTCTACGCCGTCAAATCCACGAAGATCTACTGCCGCCCAAGCTGCCCCAGCCGTCGCCCGGCCAGGAAAAACGTCACTTTCTTCCCCACTGCAGCCTTGGCAGAACAGGCCGGCTACCGGGCGTGCAAGCGTTGTGAACCCGACCTCGCAATCCCGCGCCCCGACCCGCAGGCCGTCGCAATCACCGCCGCCGCCGACTACCTCACCCAGCACGCGTCCGAACGCACCCGCCTCGCCGACGTAGCCAAAGCCACCGGCGTTGGCCGCCTCACCCTCCTCCGCGGCTTCCGCCGTGTGCTCGGAGTCTCGCCCGGAGAGTTCGCCCGCGCCCAACGCGTCGCCCGCTTTAAGGACGCCCTCAAGCCTGCCGTGCCCCAGCCCCAGTCACATCGCAATAGCCCGCCCCCCTCAACGCGCATCACTGACGCCATCTATGAGGCCGGCTTCGGCTCCTCCAGCCGCCTCTACGAGTCCAGCAACGACTCGCTCGGCATGACGCCGCGCACCATGCGCGCTGGCGGCGCAGGCCTTCTCATCCGCTACACCACCGCGGCGAGCCCGCTTGGCCGCATGCTGGTCGCGGCCACTCCCACCGGCGTCTGCGCCATCCTCTTCGGCCGCGACGACGCCGAACTCATCGGCGATCTGCGTAAGCGCTTCGACCAGGCCCAACTCGTCGCCGCCAAAGGCAACACCGGCTGGCTCGCTGACGCAGTCGCCTTCATCGCCAGCCAGACCACCGAGCATCCCCTGGCCGCAACTTTTCCGCTCGACGTCCGCGCCACCGCCTTCCAGCAACGCGTCTGGAAAGCGCTGCAACAGATCCCCCGCGGCCAGACGCGCACCTATTCCGAGGTCGCTCGCGAACTCGGCACCCCCACCGCCACCCGCGCCGTCGCCGCCGCCATCGGCGCAAATCCCGTCGCCATCGCTGTCCCCTGCCACCGCGTCATCGGCAAAGATGGCAGCCTCACCGGCTACCGCTGGGGTATCGAGCGCAAACGCAAACTGCTCGACGCCGAGTCACTTCGTGACTTGCAGTGAGCTTCGCGCGGTGCTCCCGATGGTCGCAAAGTGGATTTCATGCCGACCAACGGGAAGACAACGCGAAGCACAACACGCGTCACGAAGTGACCGCCCGCAGTGGACCCGTCCGGCAGGACATCGGCTTATCCCCACGCGTCCACGGTCACAAACCGCGTCGCCGTCCCGCTCTGTACCGTCAGCAGACGGTCCACCGCCCTCACCGTATCCATTCGCTCCCAACCCATGCCGCGATGGCTCCCATCATGCAGTAGCAGGTTCGACGACCGTCCCCGCTCGCGGTTGCGCGCAATCCCCGCATTCAGATTCTTCAGAATTCCCTCGGTCCCAATCGGGTTCCAGTCATACCCCGTCACATTCCACATCACCGGCGTCAGCCCCAGTTCCCGCGCCGCCCGCAGAACCATTGGCCGCCGCGCGCCAAACGGCGGCCGGAAAAAATGCGCTGCCACACCCGTAACGTCCTCCAGCACCGCATTGCAATCGGCCAGCTCCTGCCGCACGCGCGCCGCTGGCTGTACCGACAACTTCGGGTGGCTCATCGTATGGTTCCCCAGCAGATGCCCTGCCGCCGCCGCCGCTCGCACCATCTCCGGCCTCTGCCGCGCATAGCTTCCCATTGCGAAGAAGGTCGCCCGCACGCCGTGCCGCGCCAATACCTCCAGAAGCTCCGGAGTCGCCGCGTCGTTCGGCCCATCGTCAAACGTCAGAGCAATCTGGCCCGGATCATCCCCGGCAATCAATGTCCTCCCAAAGATTTGCGATGTCGGCCACGCCGACGCATACATCAGCCCCCCAGCCACGAGACCGAGTCCCGCAACACCAGCCGCCGCACCCGCAATCACTCCCGGCACGTCACTTCTTTCCGCTGGCTTTAAGCAGCGCAAATACCTCTTCCGCATGACCCGCCGGAGTCACCTGCTCGAAGACATGCAGCAAACGCTGACCCGTGCCCGCGTCCGGCCCGATCAAATAAGTGGTGCGTGCCACGCCCGTTACTGGCTTGCCATACATCTTTTTCTCCTTCAGCAAGCCATAGCGCTTGATCAGCACCATCTCCGGATCGGCCAGCAGATCGTACGGCAACTCATACTTGTCCTTGAACTTCTTCTGATCCTTCACCGTGTCGCGCGAGATCCCCAGCACCGCAATTCCGGCCTTCTGGAACTTCGCAAACGCATCCCGAAAGCCGCACGACTCAATCGTGCAACCCGGCGTGTCTGCCCGCGGATAGAAGAACAACACAACAGGAGACTTCTTGTAGTCGCTCAGGCTGACCGCCTTGCCATCCTGATTCTGCAGCGTGAAATCTTCTACGACGTCGTAAACCTGCATGTTTTGTTTCTCCGGATGTAGTTTACCTCCCGGTTCCATTGCGAACTACAATTGCGACACCATCAACGGAGACCGTAGGTTTTGCGCCTGGGCCTCCGCACCACCTTTGCTCGGACGTGTAGCCCCGGGGGGACCATGCAGCTTCCACCGCGCTTTGCCATCGTGCTTCTCAGCCTTGTCATATCTGGATCAGGGGCCCTTGGCCAGCAAGCGCCACCGCTCGCTCAACCCGCCTCTCGCAGAATCACACTCGACGTGGTCGTATCGCCCAAGTCCGGAGTACCAGTCACGGGCCTGCAGAAGCAGGACTTCACCGTGCTCGATAATGGGGCGTCGCAGCCCCTTGCCACTTTCGCGGCCATCGCTGGCCAGTCGGCCTCGCTCGAAGTTGTTCTCCTCGTCGACGCGGTCAATACCAGCTTTCAGAACATCGCCTTCGAGCGTAAACAAATTGACAGCTTCCTCCAGTCGGACGGCGGACGACTGGCCCATCCCACGACGCTCGCTATCTTTACCGACACCGGAACGCATATCCAGGATGGCTTCTCCACCGACGGCAATGCGCTCAGCGCTGCGCTCGATCAGCAGACCATCGGACTGCGAGAGATACGGGCCGACAGCCAGTGGGCTGCGCAGGAGCGCATCCAACTATCCATGGAAGCCCTCAACCAGCTCGCGACCAGGGAGGCCGCTCGCCCCGGCCGCAAAGTCATCCTCTGGCTGTCGCCGGGATGGCCCCTGCTTTCCAGTCCCATGGTGAATCTCGACGCAAAGCAGATCCAGCAGCTTTATTCGCAGATCGCTGCCATCTCCACACTCCTGCGCGACGGCGGCATCACCCTCTACAGCGTTGATTCCCTGGGCCCCGGCGAGGACATTCAGCGCACAAACTATTACCAGAGCTTCCTTAAACCAGTGACCAAACCCAGTCAGGCCGAGCTAGGCGACCTCGGGTTGCAGGTCGTCGCAGTGCAGAGCGGCGGCCTCGCCCTCGGCCCCGGCAACGACATCGCCCACCTGATCGAACGCTGTATGGCAGACACCACCGCATACTACGAGCTCTCCTTCGACGCGCCGCCCGCCGAGCATCGCGACCAATACCACTCCCTGCAGATCAAGCTGTCACAGCCAGGCCTCACCGCCCGCACGCGCACCGGCTACTACTCGCAGCCCTAGCTAATTCGCAGACGGCGGTTCGGCGTGATCGATCACCAGTACATCCACCGGCGCCTTCACCCCCTCCAGCTTCAATCCAAGCTGCTGATCGAGTGCCGTGAACAGATTCGGCGCCGCGTTGTCGGGCAGTTGCATCAAGCCCAGCGATCCCGCATCTTCCCGAGTGAATTCAATCTGAATGTCGTATGTCCCGGTAATGCCCGTGCGGTCAACCAACGGACGATCCAGTACCAGGCGCTGCACTTCGCCGAGATACTGACGTAGCGTCACATCCCGGCCATAGCCCCGCATGGTCTGCCCAACACCCCCACTGAAACCCAGCGATGGTTCGGAGTCTTTCTCGGGGTCGCTCTTGGTCAGCTTCGGTCCGCCTCTGGCAATCGTGAGCGCATAGGCCGACATCTCTCTGATCTCGTGGTGGAACTGCAAGTGGAACCGGTCCGCCAGCAGCTTTTGCATTGCAACTCTCCACTCCGGGTCCGTCGGAACCTTCGTTCCTTCAATCTCGCCGACGACATCGAACCGGTCTACATCCATCCATGCAGGCCCGCCGACGACCTGCTTGTCCTGGACGCCATACGCCCACAGGATGAGCCACTTCAAGTAAGTGTTGTTGGTGGACAGGCGCCTTCCCTGCCTGCCCCAGGTCCGCGCGCAGCAGGCTGCTGGATCGCTCGGCTTGATGGTTGCCACCTCGAACTGCGGACCTTCCTCAACCGCCATCGTTGCAGCATCGGTCGAAAGGGTCGCCGCGTTCGGCGCCGGTTGCGCCACCCCTTCAGACTGGGCCGCCATAACACCACAACCCATCACCATCAGCAATCCCCAGATTGCGGTCCGCATCGACGCACCTCGACAGATCGTTGAAGAATTAGACGAAGGCACGCCCAGGCACGTAACCTCCCGTTGCCACGCTACCGGCCCACCAGCACCGCTACCACTTTCTCCAGCGACGCAGCATCCTCCACATTCATCACGGGCGTCGTCGCATCCTTGCCGTGAATCTGCTTCATCAGCCCGCTCAAAACCTTGCCAGGCCCAACCTCGACAAAGTGGGTCGCGCCCTGCGCCGTCAGCAACTCGATGCACTCCACCCAACGCACTGCTCCCGTCACCTGCGCAATCAGCGCCTCGCGTGCGGCATTGCCCGTCGTCACCAGCGTCGCACTTACGTTCGCCGCCACCGGAATTGCGGGATCGCGGAACTCGAGACCCGCAAGGTCTTTCGCCAGAGCATCCTGCGCCGGCTGCATCAGCGCGCAGTGGAAGGGTGCGCTGACCGGCAGCATCACTGTCCGCTTCGCGCCCGCCTCCTTGCATAACGCCGCTGCCCTCTCCACCGCGCCCGCCGCGCCCGAAATCACAGTCTGCCCCGGCGAGTTCAAATTCGCCGCCGACACCACCGCCAGCCTCGCATCGAATCCCTCCGCTCCAGGCGTCTTCGGCAACGGCGTCATCTGGTCCGCAACCTGTTCGCAGATCGTCGCAATCAGCCCGGCGTCCAGCCCCAGCACCGCCGCCATCGCGCCCTGGCCCGCAGGCACCGCCTGTTGCATGTAGCGCCCGCGCAGCCGCACCGCGCGCACCGCATCCGCAAAGCTCAGCGTCCCTGCCGCCACATGCGCCGAATACTCGCCCAAAGAATGGCCCGCCGCCATCACCGGCACAATGCCCCGCAGAGCTAGTTCGTCCCTTAGCACCCGGCCCGCAGCAGTAGATACAGTCAGAATCGCTGGCTGCGTATGCTCCGTCAGCTTCAGCGTCTCTTCCGGCCCTCCGAAGATGAGTCGCGACAGCGCAAAGCCAAGAGCCTCGTCGGCCTCGTCGAAGACCGCGCGCGCAGCCGGAAATTTGTCGTATAGGTCGCGGCCCATGCCCACAAATTGCGAGCCCTGGCCAGGAAAGAGAAACGCTGTCTTGATCACGTACTCAATCGTAAATCAGCCAGAGTAGCAGCGGGCTTCAGCCTGCGGAAATCAAATCGGCAGCAAATGGGCTTTAGCCCTGGGTTCCGCAACCCTAAATCCCCACACCGCAATCCACGTCCGGCAACTCATCGCCCGAGTGTGAGTACAAATCGTACGGGGTCTGCCGGTTGAACTTGTACCGCTGGCGGATCTCGCGCCCCACAATCACCCCAAGCGCCACCGCTCCCAACGCCGCGGAAACCCATCCAACCGTCTTCAGTAAGTGAGAGTCTTCTTCGGTCGCGGACTCACCCGCATCTTCAAGGTCAACAGGAACTCCGGCCTCTTCGGAATCCTTGGACGAACTTTCGCGGCAGCCAAACATGGGGAGGAACCTCATGCCAAGCATGATATCGCACGACCCATGGGTAACGTGAATGAATATTCCGTTCACAGGCGTACCACTTAAGCACAACACGCAACTTCAGTGGCTTAGGTCACATCCACATGCTCAAAGCCGAGGGCATACAGCAGTGCAGTCACCGTGGCCCGAGCGTTCTTGCGCGCCTCGTCCAGAATGCCGTCCGCGAGCGCTGCATGCTGCAACTGGTCCTGCGCCTTGGCTCGGGGGTCTGCCGCGAGATCCTGGTTGGCCGGCACCAGCATACCCGTGGAACGCACATACACCCGTGCGTGCTGGCTATCCACCGTGGTAGTGAAAAGCTGCGAGGCCGGCAGCGTCACATGGATGCCGCGCCCGCCTGCATCGATGCTGACGTCTTCCGGCTTCAGTTGCGCCAGATCGACGCCCGCGGTGCTCTTGCCATGGATGACCAGCAGAATGCGGTCCCAGTCCGGCGCATCCGGCATGCTGACTGGCGGCCGGTTGGTCTCTACCACTGTATCCACCGAGTACACCGCCGTCTCTATCCGACTCAGCCGCTGAATCCTCGCCACCACTGCCGGCACCGAGGGTTCAAACGCCTCCTTCCCCGTAATCCGCGCGGCCACGCGGCCCAGCCTGCCCGCAGGCGCATAGTGCGCAAAAACAGCGAACCCCGCAGCGCCTAGCACTAGCGCCAGCAGGAATCCAACAAATCTTCCGAAGTAATTCGGGCCCGAATAATATTGAGTCGTCATCGCTTCTCCGCTCCCCATCATAGTCTGCCGCCGCGCTTTTCTTGCAGTACAGGAGCCACTCCCGGCAGCCCCTCAGAACTCCAGCCGCAGCCCGAACTGCACCTGCCGCTCCCGCGCCTGATTCGTTCCCGCCGCCGTGTACGCGCCGAACGGCAGCACGTTCAGCCCCTCGGTCGCCACCGTCGCGGCATCCTGAAACACAAGCGGCGTCACGCCAACCGGAGCCGTCCCCGTGCCGGCCGTCCCCACCAGGAACGCCCGCTGCGTCACACCGGAGAGGTTCACGTGGTTGGTCACATTGAGCCCCTCAGCCGAACCGCGCAGCCTCAGCGTCTCGCTCAGCCGGAAGCTTCGGCTCAAGCGCAGATCCAGGTTCGCGGCATCCGGCAGCCGCAGAGTATTCCGCCCCACCGTCGGCAGCACCACCGACCCGCCCGAGCCATTGATGCTCTCGTGCCCGCCCGCCAGCCGAGAACCGCCAAATACGTTGTAGCTGTATCCGCGCCCACTCGTCTCGGAAAATATCCCCGCCAGCGACCATCCATCGGCCAGCCGCCAGACCGCCCGCTCCGCAGTCGCCGACATGCCCAACATCGCGCCCCGCATCCGCGGTGACCAAACCGCCGTCGCCACCACGCGATGCGGAAAATCGAGCGCCGACAGCCCCTTATCGTAGCGCACGCTGAATGGATCAAACTGCCCATTCGTCCGCGGAACCGCGCCTGCATTCTGCCCATAGTCGATCGCCTTCGACCACGTCCACGCCGCACGAAACTCCAGCCCACGCCCCACTCCGCCCATCCCCCCACGCCCGCCCAGTCCGCGCCGCGCCTCCAGCGTCAGCCCGTTATAGCTCGCGTTGGCATTCGAGATTACATCCGTCACCGGCCCGAAGCTCGTGCTCACCCGCGCCCCGTACACCGGAACCGCAAACGTCTCGCCATCCCGCGCACCGGCCGCACCCGTGCCGCCCTGCAACTCGAATTCCTTCACGTCTGTCGACGGGACAATATTGATGTCCACCGAGTTCGGCAGTTGCCGGTCGAGATTCATCTCGTACCGCGCACTGGCCAGCACGCCCCAAGCAACTTCATGCTCCAGCGAAATCGAACCCTGTTGCACCGCCGGCAGACGATATTTGCGGTCAAATACCATTGCCGAAGTCGTAGCCGCCACCACGCCGCTGGGATCCATCAAATACGAGCACGCGTACCCAAATCCGACCTGCGTGTTCTGCGGGCAAGCCGTCTCCGTCGTCGGCAGAATCCGCACCCGCTGCGCGGAACTCGCTAACGCTGTATCCAGCAGCGCCGCCCGCACCGTTGCGCCCGGCAGTTTGCCGAAGTAAAGTCCGTATCCGATGCGCACCACGCCACTCCCCTTGCCGAACGGCGCCCACTCCAGCCCTAGCCGTGGCCCGAAGTTGTTCCTGTCCTCAGGGAAGACGCTGGTCGCGCCCACCGCCCCAATCACCACGTCCAGCGCCGCGTTCGGCTGCTGCGGCAGCGGTAGAAACTCATACTCATACCGCACGCCTGCATGCACCGTCAGCCGCTGCGCCACGCGCCAGTCGTCCTGCGCAAAGCCCGCCCACTCCTGCGTACTGAAGCTCAGACTCTGCTGCCCGAAGCTCTGCGAGTACGACCGGAAGCAGAAGTCATGCACCGCCGCCCCAATCGACGGACATCCACCGTTCGGATACGCATTCACGTTGAACGTATAGTCCGTAATCCAGTCCACCAGCCCGCCTGCCTTGCCGTTCGTCGCGCCACTGTCGTAGTTGAACGTTCCGTCCACGTTCGTCAGCGAATCCGTCAAGTCCCTCAACACGCTGAAGTCCCCGCCAAGTTGAATGAAGTGCCGCCCCTTAACCCACGCCAACACGTCCGCCACCTCGAAGCGCCGCTCGTCGGGATACGCCTTCTGTCCCAGTGCCGCCGGCGTCCCAAACACGAATCCGTCCGGCCCGATAGAAACCTCCGGAGGCATTCCGCCCGGCCCGATATTCGGCTCCTGGGGCAGCGGTGCCTGCGCCGTCTCGTACTCCAACTCGCGCCCGACCTGCGCCCGCACCTCGTTACTCAACCCTCCCCGCAGGAACTGCACCCACCGCGCCACGCCTGCATCCACGTTGCCGTAGCTCGATCCGACGCTGGCCACACCGCGGTCCACCACCGCGCCCGACCTCGCCGCGCCCGGACCGCTCCAGCGCGCGCGGTTATACTCCAGCATCACCCTGCTGCCGCCTCGGCGCTGCCAGTCGAGCCTTCCGAAGTTCACCGTCTGGTCCGCTCGCCGCGCGACCGTCCCCGTCAAGCTGTCCAGATAATTCAATGCCGCATTCGTCTGCGCAGGCTTCACTCCACGATTCGCCAGCAGCGCCGTCTGTGTTGGCGTCAGTGTGTAAAACCCCGCATAGCCCGGCGCAGAGATCGCAGGAAAGTTCCGCCGCTGCTCATCGAACGCGTAGAAAAAGAAGAGCTTTTGCTTTTGGTCCATGTCAATCCGTGCCGCTCCGGGGTCGCCTTTCCAACGCAGCGGCCCACCCACGCTCCCCCCAAATTGCTGCCGCAGATCCAACGGCTTTACCACCCCACTCGTCACCAAGCCATTCGCGTACGTCGACGCGACCGCAAACGGATTCGCCGCCCCCCACGCGCTGTCCCGCACCGTGTAGAAAGCCATCCCATGCAGCGTCGACCCACCGGAACGCGACACCGTCGTCACCACCCCACCCACGCCGTGTCCATACAGCGCCGAGCCATAAGCCGCCGCTTCGCCTTGCCCCTGCACGCGGAACTCGCGCACCGCAGCCTGCGAAAATCCATACGAAGATCCCGCCCGCTCCCCACCGTCCGCAACCGAGCGTGGGCCACTTCCCACACCCGCAGCACGGTCGTATACCTCATCCGAACCCGCCTCCGCATCCTCTTCCACACCCGAGCCTGCGCGCGCACCGGAGAAGCCCTCGTCCCCGCTGGCGCCATCCACTCGATTGCTGTTCTGATCCACCGCGACGCCGCGAAAGCTCACGTTGCTCCCGTTCTCATCCTCATCCGCCGCGGCATTCGCCCCTGCGAGCGTAAGCGCCAGCGAACTACCATCTCCGCCGTCAGCCGGCAACCTAGCCAGGTCTGCCGCGGTCAAGATCCTTTGGCTTGAAGTCGCGTCAACACCGCTTGCCCCGCCCAGCTGTTTCACCTGTCCGGGCCCTGGCAATCGCGCCTCAACCTCTGTCACCTCACCCAACCCCACCTCAACCGGCCCCGGAAGCGTCATCACTGCCCCCGCATCCTCCACAGTCACCGTGTACTCGCCCACCGGGAGCCGCACCAGCAGGAACTCGCCATGCGCCCCAGAGCGCGCACGCTGCACAAGCCCTGTCTCCAACTCGCGAACGACCACCTGCGCGCCTGCCACCGGAGCGCCCGCCACGCTCAGCACCCGGCCGCCGATCGCCCCGTCCGTCGCCGACTGCGCCCACGCCGTACCCAGGCCGCAACTCAGCCATACCAGCCACGTCCACACCGCTTCCCAACCCAGCGATCCGCGACTATATTTGATGCCCATCGACCCTCGTTCCAAAACACAAGGGCCGCACGAAGACATCCGCAGTGCAACCGGCCAAAGCTGGTCGACCCGCCTTCACGCGCCCTCCAAACCAACTCAGCAGGAGAGAGATACAACGCGTTTTACCTGCCCGCACACCCCGCTTCCGAGGAATGCGCACCAACCCACAAGATCACATCAGGGCAGCCTGAAAATCCACTTCAGCGCAGCCTGAATCAACAAGCGGGAATAGCCGAAGACTAACCCTCTTTTCCCATTTAGGAAAGCAAGCCGCTCTCGCGAGCAATCCTCTCGAGGTTTGAACCATCAAGCAAAAGACAAAGGCGGCAGCCGAAGCCGCCGCCCTTGTCGGGTTCAAAGACTGGCTAGAATACAAACCTCGCGGCAATCTCCACGTTGCGCGGCGTAAACAGGAAGCCGCTGTTATTGGAGCTGGTGATTGCTTGGAAGCTGGGCGAATAGGTAAGTACCGCCGAACCCGCTGCCGAAGCCACGTTGTAGCCCTGCCCGGTGATTCCGTCGATGTTCTGGTGGTTGGCCACGTTGAACACATTCAGCATCAGCTTCAGGTGGTAGCGCTCCTGGATCGCGACATCCTTCTCCAGACGGACATCGTCCACGATATGCCGCGGAAACTTGTACGTATTGCGGCCCACCACAGGAATGTAGGAAGTGTAGTTGGTTCCATTCCATCCGGTCGAAATCGCCGTCGTCGAGAGCTTGGAACTGGGCAGAGTCAGCGAGTAAGGCAATCCGCTGCCCATCGAGAAGCTGTCGTTCAGATTCCACCCATTGACCACGTAGCTCGCCCAGCTTCCTGGCTTCACGATATTCGGTGCGCTGAACAACACGTACGCACCAAAATGGTCGGGAATGTTATAGCTCGAGTTTCCGTAGTTCGTCAGTGCATTGGCGTACGGGTCGAGCCAGTTGGTCGTAGCCGTTGTCGTATTCGCATTCTGGTTGTAATCCAACGCATGCGACCACGTGTAGTGGGCATCGAACTGGACCATCTTCAACGAACGGTTCTGCACCTCGGCAACAAATGCGTTGTAGTTGGAGTTGATGTTGCTGATCACATCCGTGATCGCCTGGTACGACGTATTGATGTACTTCGTGTAGGTCTTGACGGGGTAAATGGCCCCATTCGGCAGCGGGCCCTTC